>OGYO01001066.1_pt1 | contig 14916 bp, 19 predicted proteins | sample 1576561 | NCBI WGS metagenome assembly OGYO01 (sample SAMEA3541507, study PRJEB24748) | human gut metagenome | biome: human gut; feature: human-associated habitat; material: faeces | place: China | collected 2012 | reverse complement strand
CAAGCATACTGTTGAAACGTTTCATTATTGATAAATGAGTTTCCAAACACGCTCTGATGGCGTCAAGAAATGGAGCCGATCAGCCTTCACACGCAACAGACGCCTTCCCAGTAACGACAGGCCACACCGATACCAGCAAAAGGCCTGGAGAAAGTCTCTGCCCCGTTCAGACCATGCAGTGAGCAACGGTCGCCGCCGCTCCCCCGGTGCGGCACGCACGGTCGGATGTCCCGATGCAACGTGTCCTCCTGCCTGTCTGACAACACAAAAGCCAGAGGGCATCCCTCCGGCTTTTGTTCCCTGACATCATGGCCGCCACTGGACGAGGCACCGGCCATCACCGGCCGGCATCCGGTACGGGAGCCGCAGGGATGCCCAGCTCGCAGGCCTGTGAGCGCATGAAATCCGCCAGACTTTCCTGCCAGTGCGGCATGGAAGGCAGACCAAGCAGGCGCAGCATGCCCTTCTCAAGGCAGGAATTTTCCGGACGCCGTGCCGGCGTGACATATTCCGCCGAGGTGCAGGGCACTACAGACTGCTCCATACCGGCAAGGCGAAAGATCTCGCGGGCGAAGCCATACCAGGTCGTCTCACCCTCGCAGGTCAGATGGAACGTGCCCACCAGGCCGGGACGAAGCAGGATGTGACGCAGGGCCGCAGCGACCGCACTTGTGCTGGTAGGGTTGCCGCGCTGGTCATCCACGACCCGGAGCACCTCGTGCCCCTGCCGGGCCAGGCGCAGCATGGTGTGCACGAAGCTGGCCGCTTTTCGATTATTCCCAGGAGGAAAATATAATGTCCGCTAAAGAAGTTCTCTTCGACGTGAAAGCCCGCGAAAAACTGGCGCGTGGTGTTGATAAGCTGGCCAATGCCGTGAAGGTGACCCTCGGCCCCAAGGGTCGTAACGTTGCCATCGAAAAGTCCTTCGGCGCTCCCGTCATCACCAAGGACGGCGTGACCGTCGCCAAGGAAATCGAACTGGACGACAAGTTCGAGAACATGGGCGCCCAGCTGGTGAAGGAAGTCTCCACCAAGACCAACGACGTCGCTGGCGACGGCACGACCACCGCCACCCTGCTCGCGCAGGCGATTATCCGCGAAGGTCTGCGCAACCTCGCCGCCGGCGCAAACCCCATGGTGCTGAAGAAGGGCATTGCCGCTGCGACGGATGCCGCCGTGGAAGGCTTGAAGGAGCTGTCCCAGCCCATCAACGGCAAGCAGGCGATTGCCAACGTCGCCGCGAACTCCGCTGCGGATGAAACCATCGGCAAGCTGATTTCCGACGCAATGGAAACCGTCGGCGCGGATGGCGTTATCACCGTGGAAGAAAGCAAGACCATGACCACGGGCATGACCATCGTCGAAGGGATGCAGTTCGACCGCGGCTATGCGTCCGCCTACATGGTGACCGACACCGAGAAGATGGAAGCGGTTCTTGATGATCCGCTGATTCTTATCACCGACAAGAAGATTTCCGTCATTCAGGAAGTCCTGCCCCTGCTGGAGCAGGTGGTGCAGATGGGCAAGAAGCTGCTCATCATCGCCGAGGACGTCGAGGGCGAGGCGCTGTCCACGCTGGTTGTCAACAAGCTGCGCGGCACGTTCACCTGCGTTGCGGTCAAGGCGCCGGGCTTCGGCGACCGCCGCAAGGAAATGCTGCAGGATATCGCCATCCTGACCGGCGGCACCGTCATCTCCTCCGAAACCGGCATGGAGCTGAAGGAAGCAACGCTGGATATGCTCGGTCATGCGCGTCAGGTGAAGGTGAACAAGGAGAACACCACCATCGTTGACGGCGCGGGCGACAAGGATCAAATCGCGGCGCGCGTGGGTCAGATTAAGGCGCAGATTGCCGAAACGACCAGCGACTACGACCGCGAGAAGCTGCAGGAACGTCTGGCGAAGCTGGCTGGCGGCGTGGCCGTCATTCAGGTTGGCGCGGCGACTGAAGTGGAAATGAAGGAACGCAAGCTGCGCATTGAGGACGCTCTGGCGGCGACCCGCGCGGCGGCTGAGGAAGGCATTGTGCCCGGCGGCGGCATTGCCCTGCTGAGCGTGCAGCAGAACGTGGCTGCCCTGCTGCCGAAGTACAGCGGCGACGCCAAGACCGGCGTGCAGATTATCCTGCGCGCGCTGGAAGAGCCGATTCGCCAGATTGCGGCGAACGCGGGTGTGGATGGCTCGGTGATTGTCGAGAACATCAAGACCACGAAGAAGCGCAACGCGAAGAAGGCTGCCGGCTATGGCTACGACGCGCTGAACGACGAATACTGCGACATGATTGAGCGCGGCATCATTGACCCGACGAAGGTCACGCGTTCGGCACTGCAGAACGCGGCGTCTGTTGCGGCGATGGTGCTGACCACCGAATCGCTGGTGGCGGACATCCCCGCGCCCGAACCCGCGGCTCCGGCTGGCGGCGCTGGCATGGGCGGCATGTACTAATTTCTTGATTTGCCTTGTACAGCAATGGGCTGTGCCTTTTCCGACGAGGAAGGGGCGCAGCCCTTTTTGATTTTCGACTTCCTTGCGCTAAAATCGCTATTTCTTCGCTCATGCCGCTGCATCAAAAGCCTTGTGAAGGGTTCCCGGAAACAGACAGGGCGCTTTTTGCCGAAAAACAGCAAATTATGACGAGTTCATAACTGTTGTTCAAGTCCAAGCCCCCTCGGATTCGGAATGTCGCGAATAATTTCAAGTTTGTTCATGCAGCTGTCATAATTGTATGATACGATAAAGGTGGCGGACAAGTAGTATCGCGCTTGCGCCGCCGAAAAACGCTGTATATTTGTCAGCGCTGCTGCATAAGGTTTGCCATCCATGCGGACAAAGTGCTTCCTGACTTGTTTTGTCGGGTCAAAAGCGCTTTTGCCGAAGCGGGCGAGCGGGGCTTCTATTTCCCCGCGCCGACGCGTAGACTATGAAAGGATGGAGGGCAAGCCATGACCCATTCCACTGCACCTGCGCATCCGAAAAAGGCGGCGTACACCCGCGCGGCGCTGTGCCTGCTGCTCAGCGTACTGACTTTCTGCTACGCCGGGCCGCTGCATCAGGACGCGACGACCGTACTCGCTGCCAAGCGGATTCTGCCGGTTTACTCCGTCGAGCGCGACGACCGCGTGATCTCGATTTCCTTCGACGCCTCGTGGGGCGGCGATCAGACCATGCGCATCCTCGACTTGCTGGACGAGTACAATGCCAAGGCGACGTTCTTCCTCGTGGGCATCTGGGTTGACAAATACCCGGAGCTGGTGAAGGAGATTCACGACCGCGGGCACGAAATCGGCAATCACTCCAGCAAACATCCGCACATGACGAAAATCAGCGAAAGCCGAATGCGGCAGGAGCTGTCCGACATGGCGGAGAAACTGGAAGCGATTACCGGGGAAAAGCCGACGCTGTTCCGTCCGCCGTATGGGGACTACAACAACACGGTCGTCAGCGTCGCCCGCAGCGAGGGGTACGAGGTGGTACAGTGGAGCATAGATTCGCTGGATTGGAAGAACAAGGGCGCTGCTGATTTGATTCGGCGCGCGACAACAAACGTTGCGCCGGGCGACATTGTGCTCTTCCACAACGATTCTAAATACATTCTCGACGCTTTGCCTACCATTCTGAAGACTTACCACCAGCAGGGGTTCACGCTTATTCCTGTGGGCGAGCTTCTGCTGGAGGGAAACACAACGATCGACGTGCAGGGCAGACAGCATCCCGCAAAAGCGGAGTAACCCCGCCGTCAAAAAGAAAGGTGAATCGCTATGGAAGAGAACGGAAATTTCTTACATTTGAGCGGCGTCCTGACGGATAATCCCGTCTACGGGCATGAGGTGTTTGGCGAGAAGTTTTACTATGCCACCCTGTCTGTGCCGCGTCTGTCCGGGGCGGAGGATCTGCTGCCCATCACGGTGTCTGAGCGCCTGATGGATGATACGCCGCTCACCATCGGCTCGAAGCTGGCGCTGGACGGTCAGCTCCGCAGCTACAACAAGGTCATCGAGGGCGCGGGACGCCTGCTCATCACGGGCTTCGCGCAGCATCTGGTTGACCCGGACAGCGACGAGAACCCGAATCAGGTGCAGCTGACTGGCGCGCTGTGCAAGCTGCCCTCCTACCGCACGACCCCCTTCGGCCGCGAAATCGCCGATCTGATGCTGGCGGTCAACCGCGCTTATGGCAAGAGCGATTATATCCCCTGCATCACCTGGGGGCGCACCGCGCGCTTCGCCAGCCACCTGAAGGTGGGCGACAAGGTGACGCTGCTGGGACGCTTCCAGTCCCGCGCGTACCAGAAGCAGCTGCCTGACGGCACGGTCATCGGCAAGACGGCGTACGAAGTGTCCGTCGGTCGCCTGACGATGGCGGACGCGGCGCCGCAGCCCGCGCCGTTTGTCATTCACCCGGAGGAAACCCACACGGTGGAGACGCTCGTGCAGCCTTCGACCCCGGTTCAGGTGAATCCTTTTACCACACCCACAACCTGATTTTTTTCGCCGTCGCTGCCCCCTTTTGCGGGGGGCGGCGGCTTTTTTAATGCGGAATAAGCAATAGGGGAGCACACGCAAAAATCCATATCAAAAAAGAAGGAGCCGGGCATGAAAACCGACGCCTTCTTTTCAAGATGGGGAATTATGAAAGATTCGCGAAACCGGGGAAACGCAGCTTAATTCTGCCGCGCGAGCAGCCCGCCGACATCAAAGTGCCGCTTGTCGCCCTCGAAGCCGCAGTAGGAGAAATCGTCGCCCAGCCGGCGCAGCTCCGTCCGAATCTGCTGCATCGGCATCACTTCCGCGTCGAAATTGACCGCGAAGTGCTTCAGGTACGCGCCGCGCATGGTGTCAATCCCCAGCGCGTCGCAGCACCAGTCCAGATAGCGCGTGTTGTTGACGTGGCCGTTGAAATCCAAATCGGTGTAGCGCGGCTGGCGCATTTCGGTTTGCAGCGTGCCGGACACCTCGGTCACGGCGGCGGGCAAACCCAGCGGCGCGAGCAGGTCGGAGTTGTCGGGCATCAGCGCCTTCACTACGTCGAGCTTCGTCATGCTGCGTGTGCCGAGGTCAAGCAGCACCCACAGCGTCGCGGCGCGTCCGATTTCGATGCCATTGCTGTCGCGGAAAATAAAGTAACGCGGGAAGAAGCAGCGGCGCACGGGCATCGGGAACGTCTCGACGGAGAACGTCTCCTCGAACGCCGGATAGCGATCCATATCGACCTCCACGCGCGTGAGCACCCACGCGGTGTTCTTTGCCAGCAGGGCACTGCGCCCCAGACCAAGGCGCTCGGAGTGCTGTCCGGCGGCTTCCTGCATCACTTCCAGAATCGCGCTGGGCTTCATGCGGGCGTTCAAATCGGTCTGGTAGGAGCGAACAGTGAAATCCTCCTTGTAGATTTTGAGCATAATGGGTATCCTTCCTTTGGTCATTTTGTTGATAAAAGCAACCAATATAGAAAAGGCTGCAAGAATATTATACGCCAACAGCGGGAAAATGGCAAGTGCTTTTCGCATGAGCGGAGAAAAATCCGCATAGAAAAAACGGGCTGCACCACTCAGTGCAGTCCGCTGGTGGATGGGCACGTTGCCACGCTTCCGCCCATCCTGCTTCTGCTGATTAGTCCTGCGCGTTCCGCAGTTCTGCCAGGCAGCTCTTGCAGACGAGCTTGCCCTTGTAGGGAACGACGTCACGGGCATCAGAGCAGAAAATGCAGCTCGGATGATACTTCTTGAGGATGATTTCGTCACCTTCGACGAAGATTTCCAGCATGTCCTTCACGCCAATGTCCATCGTGCGACGAAGCTCGATGGGCAGGACGATCCGACCAAGGGTATCCAACTGACGCACAACACCGGTAGACTTCATAGTAATTTCTCCCTTCCGTTCGATAGCGGTAATGTTGCCATGAGGGATTGTCCGGCACTCCTGCACAGCGCAGGACGATTCCACATATTGCATTGTCATTCTACATTTTTTTCTAACGTTTGTCAAGGGGTTTTCATTAATTATAAGATTTTTCTTGCTATTTTTAAGAAAAAAATTTCGAGATACGCTTGAAAAGTTCCGTAGTTTGGCGCGCAAACAATATACAGATATGCACAAAATGGGTATAACATCCGTGCTAAATTGCTTCTGAAAGGAGAAGTATTTATGGGCAGGGTATTTTTCATCTTGACAACGCTTTCGCTGATGCTGGCACTGCTCACAAACCGTGCGCCTTCAGCGGCGTCGGCACTGCTGAACTCGGCGGAAAGCGGCGTTTCGCTGATGCTGACGCTGCTGGGAACGATGACGCTCTGGAGTGGCTTGATGGAAGTGCTGCTGCGCACGGGCGACGTGGCGAAACTTGGGCTGCTTATCCGAAAATTATTCGGAAGACACAGCCGCGCGCTTCCGGACGCTGATTGCTGGGAGGCAGTCGGCATGAATCTGGCGGCGAACGTCCTCGGTCTGGGGAATGCCGCCACGCCGCCGGGTGTGTCCGCGGCAAAGCAATTGGCGGCGCACGGCGAGCCGGGACTGCGCGTGCTGGCGCTGCTGCTGGTGCTCAACAATTCCGGCCTGCAGGTGCTGCCGACGACGGTGCTGACGCTTCGTCAGGCGGCAGGCGCACAGCATCCGGCGGACATTTGGGGCGCTATGCTGATTTCGTCCGCCGCCGCGACGGCAGCCGGGGTCATTCTGCTGGGTGTGTACGACAAAATCCGCCAAAAAGGAGCAAATCCGCATGGAGAAAGCCGCCGCCGTCACCCTCATCCTGACCGTTCTGCTGATTCTTCTGCGCGGCAAATGCGCGGGCGTTGAGGTCTACGGCGCGTTCCTCTCCGGCGCGAAGAAGGGCATGGACGCCGCGTGGCAGCTTCTGCCCGCGCTGACGGGGATGCTGCTCATGCTTTCCTTGATGAACGCCTCCGGGCTGACGGCGCTTCTTGTACGCCTGCTATCGCCCTTGACGGCAATATTGAACCTGCCGCAGGAGGTCGCGCCGATGCTCATCCTCCGTCCGATGACCGGGTCGGGCAGTTTGGCGGCGCTGCAGGAGATTTTCGCGCAGTACGGCGCGGACAGCCGCGTTGGGCGAATCGCGTCGGTGCTGATGGGGTCAAGTGAGACGATTTTCTACACGATGAGCGTCTATCTCGGCGCGGCGGGCGTGAAAAAGCTGCCGGGCGCGCTGGGCGTGTCGCTGCTGTCCTACCTGACGTGCGCGTGGGTTTGCGGGCTAATCTGCTGAAAAATCAGGAAAATCGCTTGCAGGAAAGGGGAAAATCATGTATAATAAACAGGTATGCCGGATGAAAGGAGCGAAGGAAATGCTGGAAATCATCGGGGACAGCCGCGCGGTGGCTCGTGCGGCGATTCAGCTGGCGATGACGGCGACACGCGAGGAAGAAACCGAGCTGAAGGCGTCGCTGACCGAAAAGGATATTGTCGGCGCGGCATCGGACTTCGGCGGCACATTCGTGGATTCGATGATGAAGATGATTGAGCGCGCCGTGGTCGCCGCCAAGCGCGAGGGCGTCATCAGTGATACGCACCGCGAGGAGGGCGCAGTTGCTGGGGCAGCGCACGACGCGGTGTGCCAAGTCAGCGAGAAAGCGATGGGCTTTTCCGTCGGCGGCAAAATCGGCGTCGCCCGCTCCGGTGAGCATGTGGCGGTCGCGGTGTTCTTTACCGTGGGCTTGGTGCATCTCAACGAGGTCGTCGTCGGCATGGGACACCGGGCGATTTGACCGAATGGGTTTAAGGGAGCGACCGCAAAGTCATCTTGCGCTCCCGCAGGAGCGAAATCCCCTGCAAGCAGCAGATTCACATAAAAAGTATTATATAGAAAGCAAACAAAAGGAGACATTCCTCATGGTGCTGAATATTGCCATGGACGGCCCTGTCGGCGCAGGAAAATCAAGCATTGCGGACGCCGTCGCCAAGCGGCTGGGCATCCTCCACCTCGACACCGGCGCGATGTACCGCGCCATCGGTCTGACCGCGCTGGAGAAGGGCGTTCCCGTGCAGGACGAACAGGCGGTCACGGCGCTGTGCCAGGCCCTGTCAATGACGGTCGGTCACGCGGCGGATGGTCAGCATACCCTCGTGGATGGCCGCGACGTGACGGGCTTCATCCGCACGCCGGAGGTCAGCATGGCGGCGTCCACCGTCGCTAAGTACGCGGGCGTGCGCGCGGCAATGGTCGCGCTCCAGCGCCGCCTTGCGCAGGAAACGCCCATGCTGGTGGATGGCCGCGATATTGGCACGCGTGTGCTGATGAACGCGCCCGTCAAAATCTTCCTGACTGCCAGCGCCGAGGAACGCGCCCGCCGCCGCTATCAGGAGATGGTCAATAAGGGCATGGACGCGAATTTCGACGATGTGCTGCGCGATCTGCGCGCCCGCGACGAACAGGACATGCACCGCGCCGTTGACCCGCTCCGCGCGGCAGAGGACGCCGTGACGGTCGATTCGACGAACCTGACGTTCGACGAGGTGGTCGAGGCGATTTTGCGCATTGTCGCGGACAAGACGGGGGGCGCATGGGCATGAGCGAGCAGAATCAGCCGGAAAAGAAGAATTTCCAGCACCGGATGGCTGTTCCGGGCAAAAAAGGCATCATCTATACGATTGGACGCGGAATTTTCTGGATTTACTTCCACCTGTTCTGCTTTATGCACTGCACGGGCAGGGAGAAGCTGAATCTCGACGCGCCATACATCGTCATCGCGAATCACACGTCCTTCGCTGATCCGATTATTGCCGCGATGCTGATTCGCCGCTACGAAGTGAACTTCCTGGGGAAAATCGAGCTGGCGAAAGCGCCCGTGGTCGGAAAACTGCTGATGCACCTGCACATGATTCCCGTTGACCGCCACCACAGCGACATGGAGGCAATGCGCGCCTGTCTGCGGGTGACGAAGGCGGGCGGCGTGCTGGGCATTTTCCCCGAAGGCACGCGCCACAAAGAGGGGATTATGGAGCACGTTGAGTCCGGCGTGGCGCTGATTGCCCTGCGCAGCGGCGTGCCGATGATTCCCATGTACATCGGCGGCAAACCGCGCCTGTTCCGCCGTCTGGACGTGCGCGTCGGCGACCCGATTGCGATGGACGACCTGCGTGAGCGCGGCGTGAACCGCGACACCTGCGAGGAGCTGCTCGCCCGCATCACCGAAACCTACCGCGCGCTGACGGCACACCCGGAGGCGTGAACACCAAAATCTGCGTGAAATCCTGTTTTTTCGCGCTTTTTTCGCGAACAAAAAATTTTTTCAAAAAAAATTGCGAAGGAAGCAGGAAAATCAGAAGATATGTAGAATCAATATAGAGGTCAGAAAATGGTCTGATCATGCTGGAAAGGATGCAAACGGGAAATGCCGATTGAAATCGCGGCTCATGCGGGGTTCTGCATGGGCGTCCGCCGCGCGGTCGAAAGCGCCGTGCAGGTGGCGGACAGCGGCGTGCCCTCTTGTACGCTGGGGGAACTGATTCACAACCCGACGGTCGTGGACATGCTTCGTCAGCGCGGGATTCCGCCGGTCGCTTCCGCCGAGGAAGCAGCGGGTCGGCAGGTGCTCATCCGCAGTCACGGCGTCGCGCCGGAGGTCATCAAGCAGCTGGAGAAAGCCGGCTGCAAGGTGGTTGACCTGACCTGCCCCTTCGTCAACAAGCTCCACCGCGTCGTCGCGGAGGATACGGGCGAGGATTGCCCGCTGATTATGGTGGGCGAGCGGGAACACCCGGAGGTCAAGGGGACATGCGGTTGGGCGCGCGGCAAGGTCTACGTCGTGGCGACGGCGGAGGAAGCGGCGCAGCTGCCCGAAATGGATCAGGCGGCAGCCGCCGTGCAGACGACCTTCCCCCCGGAGCGCTGGGAGGCGATTGTCGCCGTACTGCGCGGGCGTGTCCAGCATTTGAAGGAGCATAACACCATCTGCAACGCCACCGCGGTGCGCCAGCGGGAAGCCAAGAAGCTTGCCGCAGCGTCCGACGCCATGATTGTCGTCGGCGGTCGCACCAGTGCGAACACGCACAAGCTCTTTGAGGCGTGCAAGGCGCTTTGCCCCCGAACAATTTTGGTAGAGTGCGCGGCGGAAATTCCGCCTGCCTTTGCAAATATTCATTCCGATAAAATTGGAATAACCGCCGGTGCTTCCACACCGGATGGCTCATTAGAGGAGGTTGCAACCCATATGACCGACAACGAAAACATGGCTCAGTCCTCTGACTTCACCATGGACGCCATCGTGGCCACGATGACGCGCATCAAGGCTGGACAGACGGTGACCGGCAAAGTTGTGCAGGTGACCCCGGACGAAGTGTATGTGAACATTGGCTACAAGGCCGATGGCATCATCAAGCGCTCCGACCTGACCCAGCAGGACGTCAAAGAAGGTGACGAACTGGAAGCTGAGATCGTCAAAGTGAACGACGGCGAAGGCAATGTCGTTCTGTCCCAGCGCAACATCGTCAACCGCAAGGCGTGGGAAGCGCTCGTCGCCAAGTACGACGCGGGCGAGTATGTCAAGGGCGTTGGCAAGGAAGCCGTCAAGGGCGGCCTGATTGCTGATGTTGAGGGCGTGCGTGCTTTCGTGCCCGCCTCCCAGCTCGCGCAGCACTATGTTGACAAGATTGAAGAGTTCGTTGGCAAGGAAATGGAACTCAAGATCATCGAAGTGGACAAGCAGAAGAAGCGCATCGTGGCTTCCCGCAAGGCTGTCATTGCTGAGCAGACCGCTGCCCGCAAGAAGGCTGCTTGGGAGAACCTTGAAGAGGGCGCTATCATCCACGGCGTCGTTCGCCGCCTGACCCAGTTCGGCGCGTTCGTCGATGTCGGCGGTGTGGACGGCCTGATTCACATCACGGATCTGTCCTGGGGCCGCATCAACCATCCGTCCGAGGTCGTCAAGCCCGGTCAGGAAGTTGACGTGAAGATTCTGTCCCTCGACCGTGAACGTGAACGCATCCAGCTTGGCTACAAGCAGCTCCAGCCCCGTCCGTGGGATAACGCCGCTGAGCGCTATCCGGAAGGCTGCATCGTCGAAGGCAAGGTTGTCCGTATTGCGGACTTCGGCGCGTTCGTCGAGCTCCAGCCCGGTCTGGATGGTCTGGTGCACATCTCCCAGTGCGCGCAGAACCGCGTCGCGAAGGTCACTGACGCCGTGCAGGAAGGTCAGATTGTCCGCGTGAAGGTGCTGAGCGTTGACACCGAGAAGAAGCGCATCTCCCTGTCCATCCGTCAGGCCGCCGAAGACGAATTCTCCTTCGACGACGAGGCGATGGGCGAGGAAGCTCCCGTGGACGCGGAAGAAGCGCCCGTGCAGGAGTAATTGCGGAATTTCTGATTTCGCCCCGCAGCAGGAGGCAAGTGGGATACTGCTTGTCTCCTGCTTTCTTATTATATTGAGGGGGATTTTTGGCTTCTCGAAGCGACGAGGGGCAATGAAAACCATCATCAAAGCGAGGAGAATTGCTATGCCGCGCTGCATCATCCTGACGCCGCTGTATGCGGGCGAAGAGCTGCCGTGGATTGCGCCGCAGCCGGGGGATTTCCTGATTTGCGCGGATGGCGGCTGGGCGCGCGCGCGGCAGTTCGGGCTGACGCCGCAGCTCGTCGTGGGGGATTTTGACTCCATGCCGCCTGCAATGCGCCCGGATGTGCCCACGCTGACCTTGCCGACGGAAAAAGATGATACGGATTTGGTCGTCTGCCTGCATGAAGGGCGCAAACGCGGGTACACTGAGTTTATCCTCGCGGGGGCGATTGGCGGGCGCTTCGACCACACGCTATCTTGCCTGCAATGCGCGGCGGACTGCGCCCTGCGCGGCGAACGCGCGTGGCTGGTGGACGGGCAGAATCGCGCGACGATTCTTGCGCCGGGCACGCATCATCTGCCGAAAATGCCGGGGCGAAAGCTGTCGCTGCTGGCGTATTCACCGGAGGTGCGGGATGTGACGCTGACGGGCGCGAAATGGACGCTCACCCGCGCGACGCTGACGTACCACTATCCGCTGGGGTGCAGCAACGAGTTTGCGGCGGACATGGCGGAGGTCACCTTCCGCGAAGGGCTGCTGATGGTGTGTTTCAGCGCGGATAAAAATCCTTGACTTTCGTGAAAAACCGACAAACTTTTGCAAGCTGCGGAAATTCCCTTGTCCTGCGGGGCGAAAAATGGTACAATAAACCCTACCCGCAGAGGAATCTGTACGCAATGAAAGGGGCGCTGGCGCGATGGAACTGGGCAAGCTGCTGACGGAAGGAAAAGGCAAACGCGTTTACGCAACCGACGATCCGGATCAGGCAATCGTGTACTTCAAGGATGAGGCAATGGCGTTTCATGGGCTGAAGCGCGGGCGGATTCTGGGCAAGGGCGAAGTCAACAACGCGATCAGCGAACAGTTCTTTAAAATGCTGGAAGAAAACGGCATCCCGACGCACTACCTGCGACGGCTGGACGCGCGGCAGAGCCTTGTCAAGCGATGTCAGATTCTGCCGGTATCCGTGAAGGTGCGCAACCGTGTGGCGGGGTCGCTGGCGAAGCGCATCGGTCTGCCGACTGGCACGAAGCTGGACACGACCGTCATCGAGCTGGAACTGAAGGGCAGCGAGATGGACTACCCGCTCATCAACATCACGCATGTTGAGGCGCTGCATCTTGCGACGCGCGAGGAAATGAACTACGTCATCGAGACGGCACGGAAAATCAACCAAATTCTGTCGGATTTCACGTCGGAAATCGGCGTGGAGCTGGTGGATTTTAAGCTGGAGTTCGGGCGTTACCACGGTCAACTGCTCGTTGCGGATGAAATCAGCCCTGATTCCGCGCGCTTCTGGGATGCCCGGACGCATGAGCCGATGGATCTCGACCGCTTCCGCCGTGATTTGGGCGGCGTTGAACAGGCGTATCAGGATTTGCTGCACAGGATGATGGGCGAATAAAAAACTGTATTTCTGCCCGTCTGCCGCGATAAAAAAATCGTTTGCAAGGCTTGATTTCTGCGGAAATCGGGTCTTTTTTTGTTGACAAAGGCGACAATTATCGTTATAATAATAAATATGATGTTTATTTTCTGCGGGGGAAATATGAATAACATAGGCGAAAAAATCATGCAGGCACGCAAGACAAAAGGCATGACGCAGGACACACTGGCGCAGCTGGTCAACGTGTCGCGGCAGACGGTGTCGCACTGGGAGAACGGGTGCGCCATGCCGGACGTGGCGACGGCGGCGCAGCTGTCGAAGGTGCTGGATGTGAACTTTCTGGCGGATGAAGCGGCGGAAGACGCGGCAGTCCAGCCGCCTGAAGCCGTACCGACGGTGCAGGAGCCGGCACAGGAAACACAGGAACAAACCGACGGTCGGTTTGTTAATCCGCCGGAGCAGCCGAAGCAGCCCAATCTGCGCAAGCGAATCGCGGTCATCTGCGTGGCGGTCGTCATCATCGTGGCGGCGGTTGTCGGCATTGTGCTGCCGATGCTGCCCAAGGCGCAGGCGCAAATCGAACTGTCCTATCCGCCGGAAAATGCGTACATGATGAAAGAAGACGGCGGGTTTGTCGGCTGGCAGATTCACTTTTACAGCACGAACGTCAGCGACGTACCCTTCACGCCGACCTATGCGCAGGCAAAATGGTATGTGGGTGACAAACTAAGCGGTTCGTCGCCTGCTGCTGATTACAATTACATGCGCAACTGGATGGAGAGCGACGCGCTCGTCAAGGGCGAAACGCCGCTGGATTTGTACTGCGGAACAGACAGACTGAATGTCGATCGCGGCGTGTTTACCATCTCCGGCACGGATGCGAACGGTCACGAGCTGAAATTTTCTATTAGCATTGACCTGATTCACGAGTTTCCGCCAGAATCAGAAAACTGAACACTCGTTCGCAAGAATCGTCCCTTCGGGGGCGATTTTTTTGCGTTTTGGCGGAAAAAAGCGCGATAAAAGGCAAATGTACACGTTTTGAGCGCGATATCGGGCGAATGTAAACATCGTGAGCGTGACATTTGGGGGGTGCGGCGCTACAATGCAGACAGAACCAAGCGACAAAGAAGGGAGGAACATGACGTACTGGGGATGGTTGCTGGTGGGCATCGCGCTGCTGCTGACCGCGCTGAGCGGAACGCAGACAAGCCTCTGCCAGCGAATGAGAAGCGTACCTGTTTACCGCGGCCTGACGTACTGGGAGGTTCAACAGATTGCGAAGGCCGCACCGACGAGCTTCACCCCGTGCGGGGAGGACACCATCCGCCGCTGGGTGAGCGGACGTTACCAAATCGCCCTGCGCTTCAACAGATACGACATCTGTCTGGGCGTGGAGGAAGAAATCGACGGATAGATAATTGAGAGGATAGCATATGGAAAGTGGAAAGTTTGCTAAAATCATGGGGATTATTCTGGCTATTTTGCTGATTCTGGGGGCTCTGGCGGACGTATGCTCGGATAGTTACTCTTTCGGTTACTCTTTGGGGTATAACTGGCGATGATAATCCCGAAGAGAATATCCTTCCTATATGACTACGCGAGAAGCAGCTTAGTCCATAATGGCTGCAATTAGAAACAAGAACAAAAAACATTTACCCCAAGGAGGCTTTCACCATGCCCACCATCGTATCCTTCTACCAGCGCTTCCCGAACGAAGCGCCGCCGCTGAACCTGTCCGCTTTCGACCACACGGGCTACACCTATGCCGAAAACTTCCGCCGCAATGAGCGCTGCTATGAAGCGGAACAGTGCGAGGTGACGAGCGACGACGGCAGCGTGGTGCTGTCGCTGGACGTGCGCATTCGTCCGCGCGGCGGCGAAATCGAGGCGCTTCCGCGGGTGATGCTGTCCGTGTACAGCGAGGGAATGCCGTTTCAGGTGCGCCGGATGGAGCTGCGCACGGGGGATACGACGTACGCGATTCTGCCCGACAACGTGCAGCAGTACACCAAGCGC
>OGYO01001065.1_pt1 | contig 14917 bp, 13 predicted proteins | sample 1576561 | NCBI WGS metagenome assembly OGYO01 (sample SAMEA3541507, study PRJEB24748) | human gut metagenome | biome: human gut; feature: human-associated habitat; material: faeces | place: China | collected 2012 | reverse complement strand
TTATGAAGCAAATATTGAACAAGTTAGAAGTCAAGTAAAGAAACTGGTGAGAAAATGATTGATTTATGTTATGTAGGTAATTCTTCTAATGATGAAATCATTGTAAATAATGAAATTTTCAATACTTTAGGAGGAAGTTGTATATATTCAAGTTTTTCTTCGTGAGCTTCTTTTAATGGCAGAATTGCAATAATAAGTAAAGTTAATAGTAATACAAGCTTACTATTAAAAGAAAAACAAATAAAGTTTTACGGAACTATTGTTGATAGAATGACAGAATTTATAATTAATGAATCAAAATTTACTTGCGAATCACGATTTTATAATACAGATAGAATTAAGTTAGAAACAAGAATAGATGTCAATCATTTACATATATCATTAAGAAAAGGGGTGAATATTCAAAATATTTTAGAAAATGAATTATTGAATTACAATCATCTTTCGGTAGATGTAATGATACACAGTGTTACAGATTTTATACCTATAATAGAAAAATATGCTTCAAAGATAGAAATCTTGTTTTGTAATATTAATGAGTACAATATAATAAAAAAATATGTAAAAGATATACCTTTAGTAATAGTAACAAATGAAAACAAACCTGTTCTTGTAATAACGCCAACTAATACAATTAGTTATAATGTACCAAATATAAACAATATTAAATCTGCTACTGGCGCTGGTGATACCTTTATTGGTGGCTTTTTATCCAAGTATGTAATTAATAAAGATATAGATGAATCTATTTCACAGGGAATTTATAATTCGGGAAAATCGATAGAAAATATAGGACCATTATCATATGACCAACTATGTATAAATAAAATTATAAAACCCCAATTACTTCCTAACAATATGATTGTTATAGGCAACTCTTGTGCTGGAAAGACAATATTTATTAATTTTTTTAAAGATTTATATGACATATATTCAGATATAGATGATTTGGATCCATTATTAGAAACGTTTATGTTAGATGATTTGTTATACCAAAATAAAATAGAAGAATTTAAGGAAATTAAAAATAAACTTAAATATATTAATAAAATATGGAAAGAGTATAATGATAATTTAAAAACAGTCAGTCACTATACTAAACCTGCAAAGATGGGAGATGGACACGATATAATAAGACCCGTTTTGTGGGATTATATAATTCAAATGGCAGTTACAAATTCTGAAACACACAATATAATTCAATTTTCAAGAGGCAGAGATGAGTTATACGAATTGGAATTTATTGAAAATGCATATTTCCGTAGTATAAAAAGTTTTATAAACGATTTACAAAATAGTGATAATTGCATTATTGTTAATTTAGTTTCTAGTTTAAAAACAAGAAGAGATAGAAACAGAATCAGATTTGAAAATGGTGGGCATTATGTTTCTGATGAAACTATGAATAATGTATATTCAAAAGATATATTTGAATATACAAAAATAGGTGATAGTTTTGGCTACTTGATAGTTGATGATAAAATTATTCCAGTATGTACCATTGTTAATAATAAAACACTTAATGAAATTGATTTAAATAAATTTTTAGAGTATAATGTTAATAGAGTAATAGAATATTACAATGATTTTAAGGAGAAAAAATATGGAATTAAAAAAGATTCAAAAAGATATTTGGCAAAATAAATTAAACAAAGGTTTTAATACAACAGATGTAAATAAAGAATTTTGTTTACTATATGGTGAGGTAGCAGAAGCATATGATGCTTGGAGAAAAAAGAAAGAAGATTTAAACGAAGAATTAGCGGATATTGCGATTTACTTAATGGGATTGTCTGAAATGCTTGGATTTGATTTAGAAGATGAAATAGAAAAGAAAGTATCAAAAAATGAAAAACGTATATATAAAAATGTTGATGGAGTTAATGTAAGAATAAGTGATTAATATATTTTTATATATTATTTGATTTATATTTATATTGATTGGGGTATTAAATAATTTATCTTAACGATATAAGTATATATTTCATTATACTATTTAGTATATTACCTATAAAGGCTGTAACACAAGCGGCAATTAAGTCTAAGAAAGAAGCTAAGTAATAATAAAGACTTTATGATATGTATTAGAAGACTTGCAAATGAATATTGAGAATAAAAAAAATAAATTTAAAATTATGTTAGAAGAAGAAAAAAACGTTTTGAAGAAATTTCAAAAATAGATCTAGAAACAGATGATAAAACCCAATCTTCTAACTTAAAAAATAATAATATATATTATAGGACTTTAAAAAAGTGTTGTTGACTTTATGTTAGCAACTTTTTTATTATATTCTTATAATATATGTTAAATATAAACATAAATAGTAATTTATTAAGGAGTTAAAATAAGATGAATGAATATATTAATTAAAATTTAGAAAACATAGATAAAGAGCATATATGTTGTGCCATAGGAGATTCAAAACATAAAGCAGGTGTTGACAATAAAAAAGAATGGATTAAAAGGATACGGACATGGAAATATAAAATATCCATGTCCGTATCCTTTTAATTCGGTAGTAGTTACTGCAGAAGGATTGCTTACTGCGTGCTGTATGGATTTTGAAAATATGTTAGCCTATGCAGATCTCAATAAAATTTCTTTAAAGTAAGCATGGAACAATTCAATAATTAGTTCTTTTAGAAAAAAACATTTAAAGCAAGCGACAACAGGATGTATTTGTGATAATTGTATATATAATATTGAGCAAATTCCAGTTCCATTATGTCACGAACTATGTGATTCATGCAAAGAAATTAAGTTTAAAAAAATTAAAATAAAAGAAACGGAGTAATTATGAAAGCAATTAATATATTTTTAAAAAAAGAGATTGAAGATAAAATGTTTGATAGGGAAATATTTGAAATTAATTATTGGGAATATGTTAGACCAGTTATTTCTTGTGAAACAAATTCCATCATTTCTGGTGGATCGGCTATGTTTGCTAAAAATCCATTTTGTTTTAAAAAGTATTTTCTGAATTTAAAGAACATTCGTAAATATTTATTAAAAAAGCAAAAATGTGATATTTTGATAGTATCACAGCCAAGAAGAGTTCTTTGTAATGGCAAGTATAAAAACAATTATATCGATTATTACATTAATTATTTACAAAGAGACTATAAGATTCTTACTCTGGAAGAGCCATCTTGGAGTTCTTTAGGTGTTTCAAATACGGCCCACGATTTTCCTATGTACACAAATAATATATATTTAACAGACATTCATGAAATCTTTTTTTTAGTAAGAAAGAGATTATATAAGATAATTAATTTTAAAAAATATAAAAAATAATTAAAGAATATAACGAAGTAAAACACATTTTAAATTCATGGTATACAGAAGAACATGATGTTGTAGATTTTAAGACTTTTTTTGTTGATTCCATTATTAGACTTGAAATTGATAGAAAATACATTAGGAAAATATTAAAAAAAACATCACCTCAAATGGTTATGTTACACTATATGCCATCTATTTTTAAGGAAATGTTGATAAATGAATGTAATAAGCAAAAGAAAAAAAGCAAAAAATTATATTGATAATAAGTCAATCAACAATTGGAGATGAAATGGCATTGTTTACCTCAGAACTTGCTGATTTAGTTAAAAACACAAAGTATAAAATTATCTTTAAATATCATCCAAATGAAATGTCAAAAAATTATGAATGTCTGAAAAAGAAAAATATTGTTGAGATTAAACGTGAAAAAACAATATATGACATTCAACAACAGGCTATTTTACAAATTGGTTCGTATTCAACATCTTTATATGAAGGTTTTGCTATGAAAGTACCAACTTTAGTAGTTAGTAGTATGTTTGGTTCAATTGAGACTGTTGATATTTTTAACAATATTAAAAAAGGTGTCTATTTTATTAAAAATCCGAACGATGTATTGAATTATTTAGAAAGAGACGATATAATACCATTAGATAAAGATATAAACAAACTATGGCAAAAAAATAGTGAGGAAAGAATAATAAATTCTGTTAAAAAAATAATGAGGAGGCATAAATAATGGAATTGGTTGATATCTATAATGATAAACATGAAAAATTAAATTATACAAAAGGCAGAAAAGAACTTTCAGATGGCGAGTTTAGATTATCTTGTTTTGTTTGGATTATTAATGATAAAGATGAATTATTAATTCAACAAAGATTAGCAACAGCAAAAAAGTGTCCAAATATGTGGGAAACAACATCAGGAGGTGCAATTGCTGGTGATGATGCTATTACTGGAACTTTACGTGAATTAGAAGAAGAACTTGGAATAAAAGCGGACAAAAAAGATTTAAAATTTATTGGTTCATACGCAAGAGTTAATGATTATGTTGAGGTTTTTCTGCTAAAATCTAATGTTAATGTGGATGAATTGAAATTACAGGATGATGAAGTACAAGCAGCAAAATGGGTGCCTATTCCTACTTTTGAGTCAATAATAGCAAGCGGACAAGCAAGTGACACTGGTTATTTTATCTTTAAAGAATATTATGACAAGTTTTATAATACTTATTTAGTTTTTGAAGATGGAAAGCCAGTATTTAAAAAGAAAAATGAAGGCTCTGAACAAAAGTAATTTCAATATTTCTATAAATAACATTTAAAATGAATAAAACATTACAAATTTCTAAAAAAAAACGATTTTTTTCTGTCAATAATTTAGGAAAATGTCTCAAAAAAATTTAAACATTTGCGGGAAAATTTATTCCAATTTCCTTTATGACAAGCAGAATTATTTTTAATATTATTATAAGTCGTTTAACTGATTATCATTTTCAAAAAATGAAAATAATAATCATTAAACTCCATTAAGGTAAAAAATATTTCTTTGCTTGTCAAAAGTTTTCTCGGCATAAAAACCAGCTTAGGCATACACATGATTTGTGTGTGCTTTTTGTATTTGCTTTTTAAACGGTGCTAATTTCCATGGGTGCGACATTGGTGGGATATACTTTTTCTTTTCTTTTACTTCTGTTGATTCATCAAACTCTTTGGAGAATCTTTCATTCCTTGATAGTTCTTTTAATTCTAATACTTGCTCATCAATAGTAATTAACAATTCTCCATTAAATGCTTTAATTACTAAGCATTCTGTTTTAGGAGAGAAACATTTAATTTGATTATCTTGATATGGTTGATAATACTTATTTTGATATTTAATAGAATTGCCATTATCAACTTTTCTAGGAGTTAAAACAGCTAAAGTATAGTTTATTATTTCTTCACTAGGATAACTTTCAAATACAGATTTAAATTTACTATAATCCATTGCGAATCTTTGATTAAAGTATGGAACAAATACTTCTATTAAATATCTATTAGCTTCTTCAATAGTGGTAATTCCATTTAGTTTTAATTCATTAACAAGTCTTCCTTGAAAAGTACTATTTGTTCGTTCTATTAATCCTTTTGCTTGAGAAACAGAAGTAGTTTCTAATTTAACGCCTAATTGCTTACAGGCATATCCATATTGAGTCAATACATCTTTATCGCTGGTTCTTTTATCAGGATTTAAAGACATATAGTTAAATACAGTACGATTATCATTAATAAATTTGTATGGGATTCCATAATTAGTAAGTATTTGATAGAAGACATGATAATAGCCATTTAACGTTTCTTGTTTATCAAAATAAGCTCCAACGATAATAGACGTTGCTTTATCAATCGCAAGATGTAAACAAGATTTAGCATCACCAAACCAATTATGAATAGAACCATCTTGTTCAATTATTTCGCCAAAATATTTTGGCTTTTCACATCTAGGATGAGAATCTTCTAATGCAACTTCATGATTAACAATATTTTCTATTTGTTTGCTGTCTATGGTAAGATTAATTTTCTTTTCCAAAAGTAATTTTTGTTTAACGTATTCCCGTTTTGTTTTCTTTCTAGCTTTAGGAGACAAGATACCTTTTTTAGTTAAAGTCTTATAGATAAAGTCGTAAGATACATCAATGTTTTCGTTTATTTTTAGAAATTCCTTAAAGTGATTAAAATTCCAATCTTGATATTTATTGCTATATAGTAGTATGATATCTTCGGAGATTGATTTATTTAAAGCATTGACTGGCTTTCTTGATCTATTGCCGTGGATAAAGCCGTCTTTGCCTTTCTCCTTATATTTGATGATAAGACGATCAATTTGTCTTCTTGATATACCAAGTCTTTTACTAGCTCTATTTTTGTTACCATTGTGATCAACTAGTTCTTTGATAACATCATATTTTTTTGTTCATTCATTCTTAATTCTACCTTTCTCATTTTGTCATCTCGGTGACATATTATATAACAGTGAGACATTTTCACAAGTTAACATTTAAGACATTATCACAAATTAATCATATATTTAAATTAACAATTTTTGCTATGTTGACATATATAATATTATTAGTTATAATGTGTATAAACTAATTTGCACTGCAAGACAAGAATTGGATATATATTTTTGTTATCTACAGTACATCTGACAGGATATTTTAAAAATTTCCGGGCATTTTATGCAGTAGGTGTTAATTAAACATCTATGGGACAGTGTATTCCATGGGTGTTTTTTTAGTTAATTACATAGGAAAGGATAAAAATTATGTTAGAAAAAGGATTGACAGAAGATGAAGTTATTGAATTAAGAAAAAAATATGGATTTAATGAAATTGTGAATGAAAAGAAAGAGAATTTTTTCTTTAAGATAATTCATATTATATGTGAACCAATGTTTTTATTATTAATAATTGCTGCAACTATTTATTTTATTTTAGGAGAACCTAGAGATGGAATAATAATGCTAATATTTGTAATTGGTATTATTATGATTGATATTATACAAGAATGGAAGACTGATAAGACACTAAGTACTTTAAAGAATTTATCAGAGCCTAAAGTTATGGTATTAAGAGATGGTGAAAAGAAAGAAATATCTAGTAGAGAATTAGTACCTGGAGATATTATGTTTATTTATGAAGGTGTTAAGATACCTGCAGATGGATATGTTATTAAGTGTAGTGGGTTGCGAGTTGATGAATCTAGTTTAACTGGTGAGTCAGAAGGTGTGTGGAAGAGTATTAAACAAGATAATAGTAATGATTATTGGAAAAAAGATTATTGTTATCAAGGAACGTTAGTTATTCAGGGTGCTGGTATTATTAAAGTAGATAAGATTGGTAATGAAACTGAGTATGGTAAGATAGGTTATAATATATCAAAAGTTAAACAGAATAGAACAATATTACAAAAGCAGACTGATAAATTAGTTAAAGTATGTGCTATAATTGCATTTGGTTTATTTATATTAGTAGGGGTTATTACTTTTTTTAATCTATCTAATATAGTAATAAAAGATAGAATAATTGAAAGTATATTATCAGGTATTACACTTGCTATGGCTATGATACCTGAAGAATTTCCAGTTGTTCTTACTATATTTTTATCTATGGGAGCATGGAGACTGGCTAAGAAGAATTCTTTAATAAAGAAATTACCTGCTGTAGAAACACTTGGTGCGGTATCTGCTTTATGTGTTGATAAGACTGGTACAATTACAAAAAATCAAATGAAAGTAATTGATGTTATTACAAATAAAGATAAAACTGAGTTAGCGAAAATAATGGGATTATGTTGTGAAGAAGATACATATGATCCGATGGAAAAGGCTATGTTTAAATATGCTAAGAGTTTAGGTATTTATAAAAAAGATTTGTTTAATGGTAAGAAAATAAAAGAATATCCATTTAGTAATGATACGAAGATGATGGGATGTGTTTGGAATAAAGATAATAAATTTATTTTAGCAGTTAAAGGTTCTCCAGAGAGTATTTTAAAGATATGTAATATTAAAGCAAGTAATTTAAAGCAAATAAATGCTGAAATAAATTCTATGCAATTAAAGGGGTTAAGGGTTATTGCTATTGCTAAGAAAGAATTAGATTCAGTTGATGATATAAAAGATAATTTAGAAGATAATGCATTAGAATATATTGGTATTGTTGGATTAATTGATCCTCCTAAAGATTCTGTGATTGATGATATAAAATTATGTAGAAAAGCTAATGTTAGGGTTGTTATGATTACAGGGGATAATGGTATTACAGCTTCGGCTATTGCTAAGAGTATTGGTATGGATAATGTTAATAATATCATAACTGGTGATATGTTAAATAAGATGAGTGATAAGGAATTACAAGAGAAAGTTAGAGATGTATCTATATTTTCAAGAGTAATTCCGGAACATAAAATGAGAATAGTAAATGCCTTTCAAGCTAATGGAGAGATTGTGGCAATGACAGGGGATGGTGTGAATGATGCCCCAGCTTTGAAACAGGCTGAGATTGGTATTGCTATGGGTAAAAGAGGTAGTGAAGTATCAAGAGAAGCTGCTGATTTAGTATTAATGGATGATAATTTTAGCACTATAGTTGATACTATTTATGATGGTAGAAGAATATATGATAATATTAAAAAAGCTATAGGTTATATATTTGTTATACATATTCCGATAGCATTATCTTCTTTAATTGGACCATTACTTAATATGCAATTAGAACAGTTGTTTTTATTACCATTACATGTTGTATTATTAGAGCTTATTATTGATCCTACTTGTTCAATAGTTTTTGAAAGACAGCCTGCTGAGACAAATATAATGGAAAGAAAGCCAAGAAATATAAATGATAATATTGTTAATAAATCAGTATTATTTAAGAGTATATTACAGGGGTTGGTAATATTTATAGCATCTTTTGGAACTTATTATTATTTATTAAATAAAGATATATTACTTGCTAGAACAATGGGATTATTAATTATTGTATTATCAAATATTTTCTTAGTATTAGTAAATAGTAGTGAATATGATTATGCAATTGTTTCTTTTGTTAAGTTATTAAAAGATAAAGTAATGGTTATTATTAATTTAATATTAATAGTGGTAGTTGGAATAATATTATATACACCTTTTGCTAGTGTATTAAAACTTACTAGTTTGAGTTTTATAAATATAGTATTTGCTTTTATTATATCTTTTGTAGCAGTATTTTGGTATGAGATAATAAAGGTATTTAAGAGATTATAAAACGAGAGGTTTTTTACTTAACTTCTCGTTTTATTAATTTAGCATGAACAACCATTTTATTTAAACTATTATAGCAGGTTGATAAGGTTAGTATATTGTCATTGTAATTACTAGATGTTTCAAAATCGTGAAGACTTCTTTTTAGGAGCATATCTAAAAATTCTTGATATTCAGTATTACTATTAAAATTAGTTTGAAGATAATCATTGGTTGTTTTAATGAGATATGTACTAAAAATTTGCCATAAGCTGTTTTCTTGTTCGGTGGATATTCTAATAATATAGTTGTTATTGTTGTTTAGCCATTCATTTGTGAGAACGTCTTTTAAACTGCCAAACATTGTATTGTCAGTGCGTCCATGGGCATAAATAATAGTATTCTTATTATTAGTAAAATTATTTCGGTAATCTAAAAATAACCATCCTGCACTATTTATTGATTTATCAAAACTATGGTTTAGGTAATACTTGTTATCTTCGGCTTGTACAAATGGGTAGTTTATATTAGTACCATTTACTTGTATCCAACCTTTAATGTTGTTGTTAATTTTTTTTAATTTAGAGAAGTCGACATTTAGCAAGTTCATACTAATATAGTCCCAGTAAGGGTTAAATGCTGGTAATTCTTCAGGATGTTCTATAATTATTGTATTTGTTGTGTCTTCATTTTCAACTATATCAACTTTTTCTTGTATATTTTTAATTTGGTTGTTAGTTTTATTAGAATCATTTTTCCATATAATTATATTTGTAATTGAATAAGTTAATAGTAATAATGAAGATGTTGTAGTAATTATTAGTAAAGTTTTAGTCTTTTTATTCATCGTTTATCACCAAATATATTTTACTAAATATGGATGTAAAAGTCATTGCTTTAAGTTTAATATCATAAATATTTTGAATATGAGAGAAAATATATTATAATATTACCATGATTTACTTATGGAAGGAAAGAAGTATGAATAGATTTATTACTTTATTATTTGCGGTTTTATTTACTTTTTGGACAATTAGATTATATTATAAATTATATGATAAGAAAACAAGAAGATATATTTTAATTATAGGATTACTTATTATATTTTGGATGCTAATAAGAATTATAAAGAGTATAGTAGAAGTATCTTTTATAGAGAGAATATGTTGTTATTTATATTATTTACCACTTATATTTATACCTACTTTATATTATATTAGTTCTTCTTCATTACTTGGTAAAATGAGTAAAAAGGAAGATAGTTATATATATAGTTTCTTCTTTATTATTATTACTTGCTTTAACTAATGATTTTCATGAATTAGTATTTATATTTAATAGGGGAATAATATTATATGATGATTATACTCATTATATAGGTTATTATTTAATATCAATATGGATATTTTATTTATTTAGTAAGAGTTTAATAGATTTAGCTATTTATAGAAGAAAAATAAAAAAAGATATGAAAGGGTTTTTACCATTTATTGTTATATTGTTTGGGTTAATATATACTATTTTATATGTATTAGATATTCCTTATATTAGGAGTATAAATATGTCGGTAGTTAATAGTATGCTTATTTGTATAGGTATTGAACTTGGTTTTTATTTAGACTTAATACCTAATAATAGTAAATATATATAAGTTTTCTAATTCTAATTTAGATATGGCTATTGTGTCATTAGATGGTAATACTAAGTATACTACAATGATATTTAAGGTAATACCAGAGTTTATATCAAATGATATAAAAAATAATAAAGTAAAAGATAATTATCAAGAAGGAAATATTATTTATGATATTAAAAGAAATAAAGATAGTTATGTTATATTAAGAAAAGATTTATTGAAAATATACTAAGTAATACATCAATTTCTTCTTTAGAATTAGAAGAATATATTAATCTTAAATTTACTGAAGGAATTAATTATAATTACTCTTTAAATAAATTAGCAAATAACAATAATGCCTATGCGTTATATGAAATAGGTACTAATGAATATAATGGATATGTAAAAGGCTACCCCAGATATGATAAATCTTATGAATATTATAAAAAAGCCTCATTAAAAAATCATCCTAGTAGTTATTATATGATGGCTAAACTATATATAAATGGTCTAATAGGCTCTAAATCAAATGAAGAACTAGAACTAGCATTTGAATACTTAAATAAAGCTATTAGCCTAGGTAATATAGCAGCTATTAATACTTTAGGCTTAATGTATCAAAATGGTACATATCATGTCAAAAAAAACATAAAAAAAGCCATTGGTTTATTTGAACAAGTCACTAATAAAGATTACCCTTATGCATATAATAACCTAGGCTTAATATATGAAGCAAAAGGAAATATTCAAAAATCCTTTAAATTTTTTACATTATTTTCATCTCTAGGAGAAAGTACAGAATTTCTAAAATATATATCAATCTTTACTCTAGCAGATATACGAAATGTAATTTTAAATGTATTTATTAATCCAATATTAGTTGTATTATCAATATGTATTACAATAATATTTATGATTTTAGCTATGATTTGTTGTGAGAAAAAAGAACTTGTATAATAGGAAATAACAAATTAATTTAGTAAACTCTAGGATTGTTTCCTGTTAAAAATAACCTTTACATTATATGATGTTAATTTGAAAGGAGAATATTATGAATCAAGATAAAATTGGAAAATTTATTTTAGAATGTCGAAAAGCCAAAAAATTAACTCAATCTGAATTAGCAGAAAAATTAAGTGTTACTGATAAATCGATTAGTAATTGGGAAAACGGAAGAAACATGCCAGATTTATCATTGTTTAAACCATTATGTGAAATATTAGATATTACAATTAATGATTTAATAAGTGGAGAAAAAGTAACAAAAGATAAATATCAAGCAAAGTTAGAAGAAAATATCATTAGTACAATCGATTATACTAATAAAAAAATGTCAGAAAAGAATAATTTTATTGGAATAATTTTAATTGTATTTGGAATAATGATAGCAATCACTGCAATGACTATATTCCCAAGTGAAAGTAGTTGGGGAAGTATTTATTCTGTACTTGGAGGTATAGTATCTTTGATAGGAGTTTCAAGATTTTCAAAAACATTAAATTATGCAAAAAGATTATTGATTAATTTTGGATATTTTATTTTGTTTATTGTAATGCTATTTTTAATTGACTATATAAGTGTAGTAAATATAAAGCAAGCACCAAGATTTTCTTATTCCAAAGAAACTGGGGATAATATGATTATTTATAAAGCACCATTATATAATGTGTATAGAATAAATAGAGATACCAAAAATGAATATTATATAATTGATACAAAGAAAATTTATACAGAAGATATTGTACCTATTACTCCATTTAATAGATATAAATCAGGAATTGATAACATAATAAAATATAAAAATAATTATGTTGGTAATAATAGTAATACTGGAAATTTAATAAATAATTTACCACTTTCAGAATATAGATATGTATTTGAAATAGATTCAGTAAATCTTGAATTAACAGTAGACTATTACATTACAGATTGGTATATAAATGAACATCATTATTTAGAAAAGTCTTTATTGTATAATTCAGTATCTATATTTTCTTTAATTGATAATGTAGAGAAACTTACTTTTAGCTTTAGTGGCAAGTCGTATAAAGTAAATCGAAAACAAATGGAAGAACTATATCCTAATTACAATGACATAGTTAGTAATGAAATCAATAAAAATAATTTCAACAAGTATTTAGAAAATAAACTGAACGATAATGATTTTGTAGAAAATATATTTAATAAAATATTTGTTAATTAATTTATAAAATTTAAAGGCAAAGGGGTATAATTAATGGAAAATTATAAAGTTGCTGTATTATTACAGCCTGATAAGACGAAGAGTGGTACACCAATGTTTTGTGTTCCTCAAAAGATAATTAATATGTTAGAATGTTATAACATAGATGTAGAATTAATATATTTAACTCCAATATTTGATTACTCATATAAAGAGTATTTTGATGGCGTTGGACCAATAATGCCTAATAATAGTTATGAAAAAATAAAAAACAAAGTACTTAGTTGTGATGGATTATTATTAACTGGTGGTAATGAATTTTATTTGCCAGAAATAAAATTAATACAAGATGCTTACAAAAACAAATTACCAATATTTGGGATATGTTTAGGGATGCAAACAATATTAGCAGCCTTTGGTGGAAAATGTATTCCTCTTGATGAAAAAATACGACCATTACATAGTGGAACAATTCATAAAATAAATATAAATAAAAATAGTCAATTATCATATTTGGGAAATGTATTAGAAGTAAATAGTTATCATTCGTTTCATGTTGTTTTTGATGAAAAAAAACCTCAAAATTACTTCAACGGTCAACAAGTTCTTTATGTAACGGCGTATAGTGATGAAAAAGTAATAGAGATGGCTGAGACTTATGACGGATATATTACAGCTGTTCAGTTTCATCCGGAATCAGCTGGGTTAATAAAAACTGTTAGTGATAATGGCATGTTTCAAATAGAAAATATTTCAGATATAACTAATACATTGATGAATAATTTTGTAACGAAATTAAAGAATAACTCTTTAACAAAAAATAATTCTGGTGCACCAAGTAATTTTAGAAGATAATATATATAAAAACAATAATTGCATAAAAATTATTGTTTTTTTTATTTTTTTGTCATATAATTAATCATTGTGTGAAGAAAGAGGGTAGTATTTATGAATGATAAGATAAGAAATATAGCTATAATTGCTCATGTTGACCACGGTAAAACAACTTTAGTAGATCAATTATTACAAAAATCTGGAACATTTAGAGACAATGAAGCTATTAATGATAGAGCAATGGACTCTAACGATATAGAAAGAGAAAGAGGTATAACAATATTAGCTAAACCTACAGCTATTAATTATAATGGTTATAGAATTAATATACTAGATACACCAGGACATGCTGACTTTGGTGGAGAAGTTGAAAGAATTATGAATATGGTTGAAGGTGTTTTACTTGTTGTAGATTCTTATGAAGGTACAATGCCTCAAACTAGATTTGTTTTAAAAAAAGCTCTAGAAGCTAATGTTAAACCAATCGTTGTCATTAATAAAGTGGATAAGCCTACTTCTAGAGTAAACGAAGTAGTAGATGAAGTAATAGATTTATTTATTGAACTTGGTGCTAATGATAATCAATTAGATTTTAAAACAGCCTATGTTTCTGCTTTAAATGGTACTTGTAGTCTTGATCCAGATATATCTACACAACAAGAAAACTATGATGGCTTATTTGATTTAATAATAAACGAAATACCTGCTCCCAATGCCGTGGTAGATGCTCCACTTCAATTTCAACCAGCCTTACTTGACTATAACGAATTTGTAGGAAGAATAGGCATAGGTAAAGTTAAATCAGGATTAATTAAAGAAAATGAAATGGTATCTTGTGTAAGATTAGATGGAAGTATTAAACAATTTAGAATTCAAAAATTATTCGGATATCTAGGATTAAAAAGGATTGAGGTTAAAGAAGCTCATGCCGGAGATATTGTGGCTATAGCCGGTATGCCAGATATATCAGTAGGTGAAACAGTATGTAATATTGGAAAGGAACAAGCACTACCTAAATTAAGAATAGATGAACCTACTTTAAAAATGACATTTATGACTAATGATAGTCCTTTTGCTGGTATGGAAGGTGAGTTTATAACAGCCAGAAAGATCGAAGAAAGATTATTTAAAGAGACTCAAAGAGATATAAGCCTAAGGGTAGAAAATTTTGAAAAAGATTCTTGGATAGTATCTGGACGTGGTGAATTACATTTATCTATTTTGATTGAAAATT
>OGYO01001055.1_pt1 | contig 15023 bp, 12 predicted proteins | sample 1576561 | NCBI WGS metagenome assembly OGYO01 (sample SAMEA3541507, study PRJEB24748) | human gut metagenome | biome: human gut; feature: human-associated habitat; material: faeces | place: China | collected 2012 | reverse complement strand
ACAACCCACGACTTAAAAGGACGCTGCTCTAACCGTTGAGCTAGAGGGGCAACAGCAACACAGTATACAGCATATTCGGACCAATCGCCACCACGGGCGTCGGACGGGCGTCGAAATGGCCTTCGGAGTGTTGGTGTGCCTACAATCGAAACCATGTCATGTACCACAATTCTTGTAGGCAAAAAAGCAAGTTACGACGGTTCGACCATCATCGCCCGAGATGACGACTCTGGTTCGGGACGTTACGATCCCAAGAAATTCGTAGTCGTCGCACCGCAGGAGCAGCCGCGGCACTACCGCAGTGTGCTGAGCCACGTTGAAATCGACCTTTCCGACAATCCATGCCGGTACAGCATCGTACCGAACGTGCTTCCAAATCGTGGAATCCTTGCGGAAGCTGGCGTCAACGAACGCAACGTGGCCATGAGCGCCACCGAAACCATCGCCGTCAACGAGCGCGTGCTCGCCGCCGACCCGCTGGTCGCACTGCAGTCGGCCGACGAAGCCAATGGTAAGCCGGAAACCCCAGGCGGCATCGGCGAAGAAGACATCATCACCCTCGTGCTGCCGTACGTCAACACCGCGCGCGAAGGCGTGAAACGTCTGGCCGAACTGCTCGAAACGTACGGAACGTACGAATCGAACGGCATCATCATTTCCGACGTGGACGAAATCTGGTACGTCGAAACCATCGGCGGCCACCACTGGATCGCCCGCCGCGTGCCGGACGACAAATGCGCGATCATCCCCAACCAGCTTGGCATCGACTATTTCGATTTTGATGACGCCTTCAGCGACGCACGTGAATTCATGTGTAGCGCCGATCTGCAGGAATTCATCGAAACGCACCATCTTGGGCGCGCGGCGGGTACGCAGGGCGGCATGAACGGCGGCCACTGCAACCCGCGTATCGTATTCGGCACCGCCACCGCGAAGGACCACATCTACAACACGCCACGCGCCTGGTACATGTACCGCTATCTCGATCCGGCCGACGCGGAAAACCTTACCCCTGAATCGGACGATATTCCATGGTGTCTCGAACCGGAGAATGCCGTGACCGTCGAGGATGTCGACTTCCTGCTCGGTTCGCACTTCGAAGGCACCCCGTATGACCCGTACGGCACGCAGGGAACTGAGGAAAGCCGCCATCGCTACCGTCCGATCGGCATCAACCGCACCGGACACATGGTGGCCATGCAGATTCGCCCGTACGCGCCCGTCGAAAGCCGTTCGATCATGTGGATTTCGTACGGTTCCGGCGCGTTCACCACGTCCGCCCCGTTCTATGCGAACGTCGACGACACCCCCGCCTACCTGCGCGACACCACGCCGGAAGTCTCCACGGACTGCCTGTATTGGACGAACCGCCTGATTGCAACGCTCGCCGACGCGCACTTCTACGAGACCAGCAACGCGGTCGAGGGCTTCTCGGAAGATGTCCGTTCCTTCGGCCACCGTCTGGTGGAACGTACGGATGATGCGCTTGCGATTGGTGGGTCGGCGACTGGGGCTGGTGGCGCTGGTTCTGGTGCCGGTTCTGCGGTTGGCGGTTCTGGTTCTATGTCTGGTGCTGCGGTTGATTCCGGTTCCGATGGGCTTGCTAGTCCTACATCTGTTCCGGCCCGTCTTGCGGCGGCTAACGACGAAATGGCGGAATACCTGCGATCGCGCAATACGGAGCTGCTCGGCGACGTGCTGTACACGTCCAGCAATCTCATGCACAACAGTTTCGCCATGTCGGATCGCTGGAACTAAGCCCGCTGGTGCTTTCCGTGTCCGTTTCTCCCGAATCGGACACACAGGCATCAAAATGAAGCGCTCCTGTGTCCGAATCACCAGAAACGGACACAGGAGCGCCTAGCCGATCGCAATAATCGCAATACTCACGCAATATCGCGTAAACCCTCTATCGCGCGAAACCTGCGAAACCCGCGCGAAATCAGTTGAACCCGACCACATGTTCCGCCACGAAATATCCCTTTCGAATCACAAACCGGCCGAGCGAACCATGTAGGTTCAGCGCGCGCGACATCGCCTTCTTACGCACGTCCTTGTAAATCGTCGGCGAATACGCCTCGATATCCGCCCACATGGCCTTCTTCTTCTCGTAATTCTCCGGATCGCGCGACAAAATCATGAAAACGCTCGCGACGGAACTCTGAATCGCCAGAAAATGAATCATGTAGCGGTATAGGCCGTCTGGCACCGTACCTCGTTCGGGGGTGGCGCGCACCATGCACTGGTTGACGAGCCGCAGCTGGTCCACGCGTTGGATCATCACGTCCGTCTGCACGCTCTGCCCGTCGCGGCCGATGAAATAGTGGTAGAACGGCGTATCCACGTATTGCAGCGACTTGACCCACGGGAACGGCTGGTACGCGTAGATGAAGTCCACGTAGAACGTGTGTTCCGGCAGCTGCATTTTCGATTCGCGCACCACGGCCGTACGGTAGATCAGCGCGTGCATGAGAATGTATTCGGTCAGGCCGAAATGTCCCAGATCGTCCCAAGTGAGCCGCTTGCCGGGCTCCATGGCGTGACGGAAGTTCACGACGTGCTTGTTGCGCTTGCCCACCTTGTCGTACACGTAGTTGGTGACGAGCATGTCGAGCGGCTCGTCCTTATCGACCTCGCCGCGCAGCACGGCCATGACCTGTTCGAGCGATTCCGGGCCTACCCAATCGTCCGCGTCCACGACCTTCACGTACATGCCGCTCGCCGCCGCGATGCCGGTGTTGACCGCGCCGCCGTGGCCCTTGTTCTCCTGATGGATCGCGCGCACGATTCCCGGATTGCGCGCCTCGAACGTCTTCGCCATCTCCAGCGTGCCGTCGGACGAGCCGTCATCCACGATCAGCACTTCGATGTCGTCGTTGCGCTTCGATGCGATCAACGATTCGACGCACCGTTCCAGGTATTCCGTCATGTTGTACGCGGGCACCACGAAGGTGAGCGTCTTCTTCTCCTGCATATTCTTCCTCGGATCGGGCTCGTGTCGGGCCGTGCGGCTGGCCGACCGCTCCGGCCAAAAGCATAACGAAACTAACGTAGCACCATGTGCGGTTCCGGGGCGCGGTTTTGCACACAAACGGCACCCTGAAATACGCAATCTGCACCTGAAATTTCCCCTAGGGTCATTTCGGGTGACGGTATGTCAGTTTTCGTCAATTGTTGATTGTTTTTGCGATTCGTGCGGGCTTTGCGGGTTTTGCGATTCGTTCGTCTCGTCTGATTCGTTTGATTCGTCTGCCGCTTGCGATCCGTCCGTCGCGTCATCTCCCGCAGCAACCGCCTTCTCCTGCGATTTCGCGGCCTTCTTGCCCTGCTTCTCCTGCTTGGCGATCGCCTTCGCTTCCCGCGCGGCCTGCTTTTCCGCCTCGCGGGCGGCCTTTTCGCTTTCGTAGCGCAGTTCCGGCTTGGCTTCCATGCGGCTCAGCCCATACCATGCCAGGTTCACGATATGCGCGGCGAGCTGCTCCTTGCTGAGCTTGCGTTGGTCGGCCCAGTATTGGCAGGTGTACACGGTCATGCCGATGAGCATCTGCGCGTAATACGGCACGCTTTTGGCCGGCAGATGCTGGCGTTTGAACGCGTCGGTGAGAATGTCCTCGACGCGTACGGCAATGTCTCCAAGCAGCGAATTGAACGAGTTGGACGGGTCGGTTTTCGGCGAATCGCGCGTGAGCACGCGGAAGCCTTCGGCGTTTTCCTCCACGTAGGTGAGCAGCGCAAGCGCGGTGCGTTCCACGATTTGGCGCGGATGCGCCTGCGGGTCGGACAGCGCGTTGATGAGAACGTCGGTGAGCGCGCGCATTTCGCGGTCCACCACCACAGCGTACAGGCCTTCCTTTCCTCCGAAATGTTCGTAGACGATGGGTTTCGACACTTTTGCGGTCGCGGCGATTTCTTCGACGCTCACCGCCTCGAATCCCTTGGCCGCGAACAGCGATCGACCGATTTCGATAAGCTGTTCGCGCCGCTGGTACGACGTCATTCTGGATGTATTGGCCATGCCGTCCAGTTTTTCATGTCCCGTGGATAGCTCCTTGGCCGTCCGACCCCCACGTATCGTCCGATTCTGCGGAATCGGACATGTGTGTCATATTGACAATGCTTCATTGCAGCTTTAATATATTTAATAAATAATAAATTTTATTAAAGGGGGTGATGTGGACCGTCTACCAGAATGGTTGGCCAACCTTGCGGAGGAGGATTTGGCCTTCATCAAGAACTTCGTGCTATCGTCAGGATCTCTGAAGCAAATGTCCCAGCTGTATCAAGTCTCCTACCCGACCATGAGGATCCGGCTTGACAGGCTTATCGAAAAAATACGGTTGAACGACAACGAGACGGAGGATCCATTCATCCTCTTGGTGAAGAGTCTCGCCATTGACGATAGATACGACGTCGACACGGCTCGAATACTCATAGACGAGTACAGAAAGAGAAGGGATGAATCATGAGCTGGACATGGATCGCATTATTGATTGAGATCCTAGGCGTAATCGCCGTATTCGTTCTGGTCTTCCTCATCGCGAGGAGCCTGATTCGCTACGCAAATTCCCTAAAGAAAGGAGGCGGTCCTTCAAAGCAGGCAGCCGAAGACAAAAAAATCACTCTTCATGATTTATAAAAACGTTACCAGATATATCACCTATACGCATAGCTACAATGAGGTAAAAATGCATAGTTATAAGTATTCACTTCTAGGTGTCGTCGCAGCAGTTGCAATGTCACTTACCGCTATAGCGCCAGCCAGTGCTGAGCCTATTGAGTCGTCAAACCCTTCTTCCAATTCCATCACTTTGTCTGCGGAAGACAAAATGGAAATTTCCGATATTTTAACAAGTTATGGAGTTGATGAAGGGAAGGCACAATATCTTGTTTCGCGTTATGAGCACGGATATGCATGGGATTCTTTTACTCCGGGGAAGCAGCCAATAGCTGCTACTCAGAGAAAGACGCTTTATTCGGTTGAAACTGTTAAAACATACGAAGATGGTTCAATTGCAGTCTCAACGGTTCCCAATTTTGAGGCTCTTGTCGATGCTCCGCAAACGCGAGGCATTACTGGATGCCAGTATCGTCAATCTGGTTCAACTCGATATTGGAAGAATTGCGATGGGACGGTTAATCTTGCGGTTATTTCCATGGGATTCAATTTCAACTATCAGAATGTTAACCACTCAAATCCGAAAATAACACATTACGGGCCATATCATCATCACATCATTGGAGGTGCGCTCAGTAATTTCCGATTCGACCGGATATCGAATTCCCAAGTTCGGCTAAGTGCGGATCTTGATGTGGCTTTTAGGGGATTTCCCGCTGGATGGACTGCTTGGATGCAGGTCAACGTAACAGGAGACAATGCCTGGACTAGCAATAACTAGTTAGGTTTCATGCTGCTGGGATGTCATTTTGATTCGAGAACCGTGTTTCCAATTGTCGCATCGAGAGATGATTGAAGACACGGTTTTATGTGAGAGGTGTGGAAAATAACATGATGATGCGTTTCTTCGAAAACGTCGAACGTTTGCGGAGTTTATTTCGAAGTCAAAAATCGCATTATCGATGCCTTGCATGGCAGAGCACCTTATTCCCCTGGCGGATCGGACATTCGTGGTGCGTCCGCGGGACGGAGCCGGAGTGTCCGTTGCGCTTTTTAGGCTGGAGCCATGGATACGAATGTGATTATTGCGATTGTCGCTGTTGTCGTTATTGCGGCAATTCTGGTGATTGGTGGTTGGTGGCTCGGTAAGACCCGCAAGAACGCCGTCAACAAGTCCACTGAGGATGCGAAAGCGGCTGCTGATGCCCGTCTTGCTGCGGAAGCAAAGTCGGCTGCGGCTGATTCTTCCACGGTGAAGCCGTCCGTTGATTCCAATGTTGATGCAGCTGAAAAAGCTCCGGCTGAAAGTCAGCAGAAGTCCTCAGCTCAAGCTTCCTCTTCCGAAACGGCGGCTCCTGCACCAGCCACCGAAGCCAAGCCCGAACCGGTTCATGAAACCCCCGAATCCGCCGGCACGCGCATGCAGCGTCTTAAGGCGCGCCTGTCGAAATCCGGCAACCCGTTCGGCAAGGCCCTGTTCAACATCCTCGCCAAGGATCAGCTCTCCGAAGCTGACTGGGAGGACGTCGAAGACACCCTTCTGCTTGCCGACGTGGGCGCGGAAGCCAGCGAACAGCTCGTCGAGGAACTACGCAACGACGCCCGAATCGCAGGCCAGTCCGACCCGGCCGAAGTGCGTGCCGCGCTGAAAGACAAGCTGCTGAAGCTCGTAGGCACTGACACGGATCGCCGCCTCAATGCCAATAAGGAAGGCGCGAACAAACCGAGCGTCATCATCATGGTCGGCGTGAACGGCACGGGCAAGACCACCACTGCGGGCAAGCTTTCCCGCCTGCTTGTTTCCGAAGGCAAGCAGGTCATGTTGGGAGCTGCCGATACCTTCCGCGCTGCGGCCGCCGACCAGTTGGAAACTTGGGGTGCGAAGGTGGGCGTTCCGGTCGTGCGTTCCGACAAGGACGGCGCCGATCCTGCGTCCGTCGCATTCGAGGCCAGTGCCAAGGCCAAGGAAGAGAACGCCGACGTGCTCATCATCGACACCGCCGGCCGCCTGCAGAACAAGGCGAACCTCATGGACGAGCTCGGCAAGATCCGCCGCGTCACCGAAAAGAACCTGCCTGTGGGCGAAGTGCTGCTCGTGCTCGACGCCACCACCGGCCAGAACGGCATGACGCAGGCCAAGGTGTTCGCCGAAGCGATTGGCATCACCGGCGTGGTCCTGTCCAAGCTCGACGGCTCCGCCAAGGGCGGCATCGTCATCTCCGTGCAGAAGGAGCTTGGCGTGCCTGTCAAGCTCGTCGGCCTCGGCGAAGGCCCGGACGACCTCGCCCCGTTCGATCCGGAAGGCTTCGTCGACGGCATCCTCGCCTGACGTTCCCATATTTTCCGGATTTGCGATTTCCGTAGCGAAAACCTCCCGTCACGTTCCGTACGTGGCGGGAGGTTTTCGTATTGCGATTACTGCTCAGCGCCAGCCGTACCGGCAACCGCAGCCCCCACTCCCGGCACCTTCCGGATCGTCAGCTTCAGCAGCAGCGGCGCGACCAGCGTCACCAGCGAAATGATGAAGATGATCGTCGAATAGTATTCGCTGCCGAGCACATGCTCGTTGAAGCCGATTTGCGCGGTAATCAACGCCATCTCGCCACGCGGTACCATGCCCGCGCCGATCATCAGCGCCGAAGCGCCGCCAAAACCGGCCATGCGGCCACCCAAACCGCAGCCGACGACCTTCGTGATCACGCCGAGAACCGTCATGATCGCAATGAACACAATCATCTTCGTATCATCCACGCCTGTGGTCTGCAGGCCGATGCCCACGAAGAACACCGGCACGAACAACGTGTCTCCAACCGGCTCGATATACCGGTCCGCGTCCTCCGCGTAATCGCTGTTGCTTACCGCGATACCGGCGAAAAACGCGCCCACCGCGTAGCTCAACCCGGCCAGATTCGACGCCCACGCCATCGCCAGGCAGATGATCACGGCCATCACCGCGATGCCGGACGGCGCCTTCAGCACGCCAGCCAGCGTCATCAGCGCCGGCGCCACCCAAACCACCACCACGGCGGCCGCCACAAAGAACAGCACCTGCTTGAGCAGAATCAAACCCAGTCCGGCCACGTCCACGCTGCCGGTGTTGACGAGCGTGCACATCACGGACAGCAGGATCACGCCGATCACATCGTCAGCCACGGCCGCGCCGAGAATCGACACGCCTTCCTTCGAATCAAGCAGTCCGGCTTCCTTCAGCACCGCCACGGAAATCGACACGGACGTGGCGGAGAACACCACGCCGATGAACGCAGCCGGAATCGGCTTGAAGCCAAACAGCAGGCTCACTCCACCCATCACCGCCACGGGGAACACCACGCCCATGCACGCGATGATGACCGCCGCCTTCGAATACTTCTTCAGCAACTGCAGGTCGCAGCCGACACCGCCCAAAAACATGAGGATGATGATGCCGAGGTCGCTGAACAATGACAGCGAATCGCTCATGTGCATCACGTTCAGCAGCGAAGGGCCCACGAGAATGCCGACGAGAATCTGCCCGATCACTTCCGGCAGCTGCGCTTTGCGGCAGATCAGCCCGGAAACCGTGGTCAGCATCAAAATGGCGCACAGTGAAATGATGAACGTTGCCATGGTCCTCGCCGCTCTCTCGTTACGCGCGTCATACGTTCGTCGCACCGCGCGTTCGGTGTACATGCCACGCGCTCGCCGTACGCGGCGTTCTCCCGTCGCGTGCCACGCGTGTTCCGTAAGTTTCAGCTACCCAACTTACTCCGTCCGCAGCATTGCCCGCCGCTTCCGTCCACCGTCGCAATTTCATATTGCGATTGCCGGGCGATTATGCCTTCCGTATTTCCGTACCGCCGGTTTCGTTGGAATTCCGCCATTTTTCGGCGTAGGTTGACGTTTCGCGCGGATGGCGTTACGTTGGCGTAACACGTCGTAACGTTTTCAAAACGCGGCCGGCGTTCCATATCGTTCTGTCAGCCCCACACGATGGGGACGGAAATGTTGAACCAAATATAGAGAAAGAAAGAGGAGGGTGACATGGGCCAGCTTGATTCTGGAAATGCCGCGTGGATATTGACTTCCGCGTCCCTTGTGTTCCTCATGACGCCTGGTGTGGCGTTCTTCTATGGTGGCATGGTCCGCGCCAAGGCCGTGCTGAATATGATGATCATGGAGGCGGCCGCACTGTCCGTCACGATGATCATGTGGGTGCTGTGGGGTTGGTCGATCGCCTACGCCGGCACCTCGGTCGGCGGCATCTTCGGCGACCCGGCAACCGGCTTCCTGCTGAAGGACACCATGGTTTCCGATAAGGGCGTCTTCACATCGGCCGCACTGAACGGCAACAACTACCCGGTCAGCGTCGACGTGGCCTTCCAGTCCGCGTTCGCCATGATCACCGTCGCGTTGATCTGCGGCGCCATCGCCGAACGTGTGAAGTACTCCACGTGGATGATTTTCGTGGCGCTGTGGATCACGTTCGATTACGCTCCGCTCGCCCACATGGTGTGGAACGGCGGCCTGCTGTCCGCCGACGGCGCCATTTCCCAGGCGATCGGCGCAGCCGCCCACGATTTCGCAGGTGGTACGGTCGTCCACATCAACGCCGCAGTCGCCGCTCTGGTCATCGTGCTGATCATCGGCAAGCGTAAGGGCTTCGGCACGCAGCCGTTCCGCCCGCACAATGTTCCGTTCGTCATGCTCGGCGCCTTCCTGCTGTGGTTCGGCTGGTTCGGCTTCAACGCCGGTTCCGCCTTCGCAGCCAACGGCACCGCCGGCTACGCGTGGGTTTCCACGTCCGCTGCAACCGCTGCGGCAATGCTCTCCTGGGGCTTCACCGAGAAGATCCGCACCGGCCACTACACCGCAATGGGTGCCGCTTCCGGCATCGTCGCGGGCCTCGTCGCCATCACCCCGGCCGCCGATGTGGTCTCCCCGCTGTGGGCCATCGTCCTCGGCGCCATCGCCGGTGTGCTCACCTGCCTGGCCTGCGGTCTGAAGTTCAAGCTCGGCTATGACGATTCCCTCGACGTCGTTGGCGTCCACGGCGTTGGCGGCTTCACCGGCACCGTGCTCATCGGCTTCTTCGGCGAAGGCACCGGCCTGTTCGCAGGCGGCGACTGGAGGCAGCTGGTCGTCCAGCTCATCGTCGCTCTCGTGGCCATCGTCTGGTCCGCCGTCATCACCGGCATCATCGCCTTCGCTCTGGAGAAGACGATCGGCTGGCGCGTCACCGAAGCCCAGGAAGTCGGCGGCATCGATCTTGCCGACCAGGGCGAACGTGCTTACGATTTTGCTGGTACCGCCAGCTCCGTCCTCAAGGAGGTGAAGTGAAATGAAGCTCATTACCGCTATCATCCAGCCCCATAAACTCGACGATGTCAAGGAAGCCCTCGCAGCCGCGGGCGTGCACGGCCTGACCGTGTCCGAGGCAAACGGTTATGGCCGTCAGCGCGGCCACACCGAGGTCTACCGTGGCGCCGAATACACCGTGGATCTCATTCCGAAGATCCGCATCGAGGTGCTGTCCGACGACGCCGATGCCGAAACCCTGGTTGGCGTGATCGTCAAGTCCGCCGGCTCCGGCACCATCGGCGACGGTAAGGTCTGGGTGGCTCCGCTTGACTCGGTGACCCGCGTGCGCACCGGCGAAACCGGTTCCGCCGCCATCTGATCCGTCCGGCCTTGTGATCGGGCCGATTCGGACAAGATGAAATAAAGACCCCCGGGCTTGAAGTTCGGGTTATCAATTACGACACATCCCCGTACGTGCCTCGCGCCGTGCGGGGATTGTCATAAGTCGTCATAGGTTTCATAAGGAACGTGCGTTATGACTTCAGCAGTCGATGGTCTCAAACAACGGTTCATGGCCATGAGCCAGCCCGACGCCGACGGCGTCTACCGCAATGGCGCGGCGAAACGCAAAGCCCGCACGGACTTGGCCATGGGCAATCTCACACAGTTGTGGAACGAAGCCTGCGAGGCGGTTTCCTTCGATGTTCCGGCAACCGGCATCGGTCTCGGCGCGGTCGGTTCGCTGGCACGTGGACAGGTGGGCCCCAGCTCCGACCTTGATCTGGTGGTCATCTACGAACCGCACGCGCTGACCGACCAGCAGCTCAACGAGCTCGCCAACAAACTGTGGTATCCGATTTGGGATTCCGGCCTCGACCTCGACCAGTCGGTACGTACCGTCGCGCAATGCGAGGCCGTCACCGACCGCGACCTGCCCGCAGCCATGGGATGGTTGGACGTGGTGCCGATCGCGGGGGACACTGGACTTATCGAAAGCACAGCCGTATCCATATTGGAACGATGGCGCAAGGCCGCACGCAAACGTCTGTCGGAACTGCTCGGCTCCGCCAAATCGCGCCTCGACGAATTCGGCCGCATGGCCTACATCAACCAGCCGGACATCAAGGAGGCGCGCGGTGGCCTGCGCGACTCCGTATTGGTGTCCGCGCTCGCCGCATCCTGGCTTGCCGACCGTCCGCACGGCACGTATGACGACGCCGTCGAACGGTTGCTGGACGTGCGCGACTGCATTCATCTGGTCGCCGGCAAAGATACGAACATGCTGCTATCGCCCTACCAAGCCAAAGTCGCGGCGATGCTCGGTCTGGCCGATCCGACGCTGCCAGACGGCGAACGTGAGGCGAAGTCGATCGACGATCTGCAAACGTTGCTGGCACGCGTCGGCCGTCAGATCGCGTTCTCCCTTGATTCCACCGCGTCGCGCGCCGAGCATTCGCTGACGCACGACAAGCCGCGATTCGCCTTCTTCCAAGTGTTCCAGCCGCGCGGCGGCGGCAAACGTCAGGCACCGACCTTCGATGTGATCGCCCCCGGCGTGGCCAGGCATGAAGAGGAAATCGTGCTCGCTCCGGGCGCGGAACCGGCCGCCGACCCGAACCTCGTGCTGCGCGTGGCCGTCGCGGCCGCGGAATTCGGCCTGCCGATCGCCCCGGGAACGTTGCGGAATCTCAAAAAATGCCCTATCGGCGACCGCAACTGGACGGACGAATCGCGTGAACTGTTCATACGACTGCTGGCTTCCGGCCCCGCGCTGCTCAACGTGTGGGAAGACATCGATTTCATCGACGTGCCCGGCAAGCTCATCCCCGAATGGTTGGGCGTGCGCAACCGGCCAAGCGCGTCCGCCGCGCACCGCTATACGATTGACCGGCACATGGTGGAGGTCGTCACGCGGCTCGGCCGTGAAACACCCAGCGGTGGGCGGTACGACGACCGGCATTACGAGGCGCTGCTGCTCGCCGGCATCCTGCATGACATCGGCAAACGACCGGGGGTGGCCAACCATGCGGCGGAAGGCGCTCGGCATGCGACCGTGGTCGTGGAACGCATGGGATTCGACCGCGACATCGTCCGCTGGGTCACGCTGCTGGTACGCGAGCATCTGACATTGTCGGAGTTCGCCACAGGCCGCAATCCCAATGATCCCAACGTCGGCGATGATCTGGCCGGCCGGCTCGACCATAATCCCGTGCTGCTCGACATGCTGTTCGACCTGACCCGCGCCGACGGCTCCTCGTTGGGGGCCACGTCCGGCGAGACCATCTCCAAACAGTACGGGTGGAGCAAATGGCGTGAAACGTTGGTGCGCACCATGTACAACGCCACCCGATACCACATGTGAGCGCCGGTTTCTCGCATGCGCCAAGCCGATATGCCCCCGTATTTCTCGTCGTTTACGGAAAAGCGGGGTGCATATCACCTTCCGTTCACTTCGGCAAATCGAAATAAGGGAATCGGGGTGCATGCTTTAGGATGTCCCCAAGTTGTCCACTCAGTTATCCCCACTCTGTGGATAAGTCGAAACGTTTTCCACATGGTTATCCCCAATATGTGGATAACTCGGCTTTTTTCGACTTTCTTATCCACACCAAAGCCATTCGCGCGTGTCGTTCGGTGGATGCGGAGATTCATCCATAATCTCAATGCAACACCGGTCGTGACGGCACGCACGTATTATGGTTTTCCTCGGTATTGAACACATTCGATTGACTGCTGCGGTTGGAGGGACATGGCGGAGAACGACTCTTGGAACAACGGTTCGGCGCAGAACCGCGGATTTTCGAACGCTGGAAACGGTGCGAACGGCATGAACGGCCGATCCAGCCAAGCCGTGCGCGACGCCCTGTTCGACCGCGTGCCGCCGCATGACGACGCCGCCGAAATGGCGGTGTTGGGCGGCATGCTGATGAGCAAGGACGCCATCGGCGAAGTATCGCAGATGATCGACGTGTCCGACTTCTACCAGCCACGCAACCAAACCGTGTACGAAGCGGTCATCAAACTGTTCTCGGCCTCCCAGCCGGTCGACGCCGTGCTGGTGGCCAACGAGCTGCTCGCCGAAGGCAATCTGGAAAAAGTGGGTGGCTCCGACTATCTGCACAGCCTGGTCGCATCGGTTCCGACCGCCGCAAACGCCACGTATTACGCCGACATCGTGCATCAGCGCGCCATCCTGCGTAATGTGATCGCGGCCGGCACCAAAATCGCACAGCTCGGCTACACCGCAGAAGGCTCGCAGGCCGAAGACGTCGTCAACCTGGCACAGGCCGAAGTATATGAGATGTCCACCGGCAAAGTGCGGCAGGACTACGCGCCGATCGGCACCGTCATCGCCGATACGCTTGACCAGCTCGACCGTCTGCAAAGCGGCGAAGTGTCCCGAGGCGTGCCGACGGGCTTCCGCGACATCGACGACGTGACGCAGGGCCTGCAGCCCGGCCAGATGATCGTCGTGGCAGGCCGACCGGCCATGGGCAAGTCCACACTCGGTGTGGATTTCGCCCGTTCCGCGGCACTGCATCACGGATTGACGACCATCATCTTCAGCTTGGAAATGAGCAAAAACGAGTTGGCGCAACGTATCATCTCCGCTGAATCCAACATTCCGCTCGCCGCCATGCGCCGCGCGGACGACATCACGCCGGAACGTTGGGCCATCCTGAACGAGTTGCAAGGCAAGCTGCAGAACGCGCCCCTGTTCATCGACGACAGCCCGAACATGAGCCTGATGGAAATCCGCGCGAAATGCCGCCGACTGAAGCAGACGAACGATTTGAAACTCGTCGTCATCGACTACCTGCAGCTCATGACCTCCGGCAAGGCCGTGGAAAGCCGCCAGCAGGAAGTGTCCGACTTCTCCCGTGCGCTGAAGCTGCTCGCCAAGGAGCTGGAAGTGCCGGTGGTGGCACTGAGCCAGCTGAACCGTGGCCCCGAAATGCGTCAGGACAAGAAGCCGCAGCTGTCCGACCTGCGTGAATCCGGCTCTATCGAACAGGACGCCGACGTGGTGTTCCTCGTGCACAGGCCGGACGCCTACGACAAGGAAGATCGCCCGGGCGAGGCCGATATCATCATGGCGAAGCATCGTAACGGTCCGACCGACACGTTCAATCTTGCGTTCCTTGGCGCGTATTCGAAGTTCAAGGACATGCCCCAGGATTACCAGTCCCAGCAGGAGGCGGTGTGATATGGCTTGGAATTCCTTCGCAACCCCGTTGATCGGCAAGGCCGTGCGCGCGGCCTCCCGTTTGGCGCACGGCGGTGGCAGCGCGTTCCCCGGCAAAATCGTGGAACGCATCGACCCGCAATTCCTGTCGCGCACATTGGCGCAACTGCCGCTCGGCGTGGTGCTCGTCTCCGGCACGAACGGCAAAACCACCACCACACGCATGGTGGCCAGCATGCTGCAATCGCTCGGATTGAAGGTGTTCACCAACCCGACCGGCTCGAACTTCACCCGTGGCGTGGTTTCGTCGCTGCTTGCGGAAGTCTCGCTTTCCGGCAAACTCGACGCCGACATCGCGGTGCTGGAACTCGACGAGGCGTACGCCGTGCATTTCGTCAAGCAGGTGCCGCCCGACTACTGCCTGCTGCTCAACGTGATGCGCGACCAGCTTGACCGTTTCGGCGAGATCGACAACACCGCGCGACTGCTGTCCAAAGCTGCGGAAGCCACCACCGGTACCGTCGTGCTCAACCGTGAGGACCCGCGCATCGCCCGTCTTGCTGACGTGGCGCATACGGAAGACGGCGTGGAAGTACGCTACTTCGGCCTTGACGAATCGTTGCGCGGCTTCTTCCCGTCGGATGACGACATGAGCACCACTGTTGACGCGGAAGCGCACGACAGTGCGGAACATGGCGGAAATATTGGCGATTCGGGCAATGCCGGCGATACTGCCGATGCCGTTGCGGCTGCCGCGCCGGCCACATCGCAACCGCAGGACGGTCCCGACGCGCTGCCCGCCGACGTGACGTTGCGCGCCGTGGGCGACCACCGCGCCACCTTCGCGATCGACGGCGAAACGTATGAGACGGCCGTGAAACTGGAAGGCGTATACAACCTGTACAACGCGGCCGCCGCGCTCGCCGTGGTGCGCGCCGTCGCAGC
>OGYO01001054.1_pt1 | contig 15029 bp, 6 predicted proteins | sample 1576561 | NCBI WGS metagenome assembly OGYO01 (sample SAMEA3541507, study PRJEB24748) | human gut metagenome | biome: human gut; feature: human-associated habitat; material: faeces | place: China | collected 2012 | reverse complement strand
CGAACGCAGAATATCTTTATCCCAGAACCTGCCAAGGTCAACTGTCTCCTGCGCGCCACGGTAAGACATCGTTGCTCGACCATATCCGCAATACTAACGTGATTGCTGGTGAAGCGGGGGGTATTACACAGCACATTGGTGCTTACAGTGTAACTCTGAAGAGTGGACGTAAGGTAACATTCCTCGATACTCCAGGACACGAAGCGTTTACCGCTATGCGTGCTCGTGGTACACAGGTAACTGATATTGCCATCATCATTATTGCTGCTGACGACTCTGTCATGCCTACTACGAAAGAGGCGATAGCGCACGCTCAGGTAGCAGGCGTACCAATGGTATTTGCCATTAACAAGGTTGATAAACCTGGAGCTAATCCTGATAAGATACGTGAAGACTTGTCGCAAATGAATCTGCTTGTAGAAGAGTGGGGCGGTAAGTACCAATGTCAGGAGATTAGTGCAAAGAAAGGTTTGGGCGTTTCCGACTTGCTTGACAAGGTTTTCCTCCGCTCCGTAAACTCCTTTCAGTGGGAAATTGTGGGGCAAAGTGGGAATAAGGGGTGAGGCTGACCGTGTAGGTCAGCGTTTCGCCGCCGAGGAAGTAGTTGGCCGGGATGGCCTTCACCTCCTTGCCCAGCGAGATGTAGAGGTTCGGGAACGAAACCTGCTTGCCGTTGCCGGAGACCGCGTTGAGCAGCCTGGCCGCATTGACCTGGCCCGTGCCCATCTGGTTGCGGTAGTTGGCCAGCGTCAGCTGCATGGGCTGGTTCAGGCCGACGTCGGCGACGTAGCGGTAGTAGTTTTTCAGGCCGGTCATGTAGGAGTCGATCGGCGTGGTGGTTTGGTAGAGTAGTGCCTTGAACTCGTCGGCCGTGAAGTGGCGGCGGAGCTGTGCGGCGTACGAGAGCCCGAGCGCGGCGACGCCCGAAACGTGGGGGCAGGCCATCGAGGTGCCTTCCATGTAACCGTAGCCCGTTTCGCTGATGGCATAGGGCAGCGTCGAAAGGATGCAGCCGATCTCGCCGCGTTTGTGGTTGTCGTCGAAGTACTCGTAATAGTAGTCCTGGTCGCCGCCCGGGGCTGCGATCGTCGTGCCGGGGCCGTAGTTGGTGTAGACGGCGGGCGTATAGTCGGCAGCCGTGGCCGATACCGAGATGCACTCCTCGGCAGCGCCCGGGAACCCGGCCTGCGGGGCGCTCTCGTTGCCGCCTGCGAAGATGGCCAGGCCGCCTTCGATCGGGCCGTTGGGCGATCCGGCGTTATGCAGGAAGTAGTCGAGGGCGTCCTTCTCCAGCGGGGCGTTCGTCGCCCACTCCTCTTCGTCCTTGAAGCCCGGCGTCCCCCATTCGTAGCTGTTGGCGCTGCCCGAGACATAGCCCCAGCTGCACTGCAGGATGACGGCGCCGTTGTCGGCCGCGTATTTGATGGCCCGGACGGTCGCCAGCGAGTTGCTGACCGTGTTGCCCGAGAATATCTGGCAGCTCATGATCTTCACGCCCGGGATGTCGCCGTTGCCGCCGGCGATCGAGCTGATGCCGATGCCGTTGTTGTTCTGCGCGGCGATTACGCCCGCTACGTGCGTGCCGTGCCCCGTGTCGTTGATGTCATCCCATGAGATGACGCCCGTCTCGAATACGAAATTGTAGCCGTAGACGTCGCCTTTGTAGCCGTTGCCGTCGTTGTCCTGCTTCGAGCGGTAAACCTCGCCTTCGTTGACCCACATGCTGTTCTTCAGGTCGGGGTGTTCGACCATGACGCCTTCGTCGAGCACGGCGACGATGATCGACTTGTCGCCCGTCGAGGATTTCCACGCCTCTTCGCACTGCACGTCGGCATCGACGATCGACTTGTCGCCGAACAGGTTGCCTCGGTTGATCAGGTGCCACTGCATCGGCAGCAGCTCGTCGTTGAAGGGATAGCCCGTATCCCCGGCGGCACGGGTCGCACGCTGCATGGCGGCGAGGGCCTCGCGGGTGAGGGGCATCGCCTTCTTGCCGGCGTTGTAGGCACGGCGGATCGTGCGGTTGAGGTTCACGTGCTGGACTTCGCCCAGGGCCGAAAGTTTCTCGGCGACCTCCTCGGCGGAGTAGTCGTCGCCGAAGCGTACGACGTACCACAGGTGCAGCTCCGATTCGCGGGTGCGCTCCTCGTTGCGGCCGTCTACGGGGAAGACGCGCTCGATCTGGTAGCCGCCCACGATGTCGAGTACCTCGTCGACCGAAAGGATGCCCGAGCGGGTGGCGGGGCCGCCGCTGCGGGTCGCTGCGGCCGCCTTGTCGAGTATCTCGCTCACGTAAGGCGAAAATTTGACGAGGATCTCCCCCGACTTGTGCTCGACAGGGGTGTCCGGGCCCGTGCCGGGCGTCGGGAGCTCCTCGTTGGTGCAGGCGGTAAATGCCAGGAATGCAATGGCAAAAATGCCGTATAAATAGTTTTTCATCGTCTTGATTATTTGGTCGTATCCTCGTCTTCCTCTTCTGCGCCGGGGTCTTTCTTGTACCCCTCGTAGAATTCGTAGTAATAGTTCAGGTTGGCGGGTTCGTTGCCGAATCCGGCCGATGCGCCCGTCGCATCCTTGCCTTCCTGCGTGAACACGAGCTGGAAGGGTGACCACCAGTCGAGGGCGGGGTGGTAAAGCAGCCAGTCGGGCAGTTCGCCGGTCAGGCGGTTGAGGTTGATGGCGAAGCGCTTGGTGTGCGGCATCACCTTCGGGGTGCCGATCAGCGCGCGGGGCAGCGTGTCGGCGTCGATGATGTCCTGCTCGGTGTATTTCTCCCAGTCGTCCATCTTGGGCAGCGGCCCCTGCAGGTAGTTGACCGAGAGCTGCAGCGTGTCGAGATCCCATTCGATCATGCGGCGCGGGAATCCTTCTTCATCGACGAGGCCGCCGTAGTTGGTTTCGACGGTGTTGCTCAGGTCGTAGATGTTCCTGCGCGTGTTGGCGCCCATGAGCAACGTCCGCAGTTTCGGGAAGTTGGTCGGGTTGATCTCGTCGGGAATTTTCTGGAAGTTGTTGCTGCTCAGGTCGAGGAACTCGAGGTTCTTGAGCGCCGTGAAGTTCTTGTCCAGCGAAACCAGCCCGTAGGCGGCGATGGTGAGGCGTTTGAGCTGCGTGAGTTTGGTGATGTACTCGCCGGTGGTGAGGTCTTTCAGGAAGGCGTTGACGTTGCTGTAGAAGTTCAGCTCGTCGGCGGCCGTCAGGTACTGCACTTCGAAAGGCAGCTCTTCCTTGGTGTCGAACATGAAGAACCGGGCGTATTTCACGCGGCCGTTCTTCTCGGGCGTGTAACCCGCCATGCCCTCCTCCCAAAGGGTGACGTCGTCCCAGTTGTCCATGCGTTCGCCGTTCTCCCACGAACTGTTGGTTCCGAGCGTGCGTGCGATGGCCAGCAGGGCGATCGAGTCGCCGCTGCGGGTGTTCTCCTCGATGGGTTCGGCGGCGCCCTGCGTGACGAGCAGGTTGTCCTGGCGGGCGAGTTCCACCTCGCGCTTTGGCTTGAACACCACGTCGGCGATACGCTCGTTGGGCTGGGAGTTGATGCTCCAGTTGAAGCGTACGGTCACCTCGCGCGGGCGGATGCCGCGGTCGAGTTCGACCTTATAGCTGTCGTATTTGAGCCAGCTTTCGGCCGAGGTGGGGACTTCGACGGCAAAGTCGACGTTGGTCTTGACCTTCACGTCGAAATAACGGGTGCCGAAGGCCGAGAAGTTGGCCACGGAAACCTCTTTCTCCCCGAGCGTGATGGCGTAGTCGAAACCCTGCTGGTCGATGGTGATCTCCTTCTTGTCCCAGGTGTTCTGCTCCTGGATGCGTACCACGCCGCGGCGGGGCGAGTCGGTCAGCGCCGAGTCGATGAGTATCCTGCACTCGGTGGTGCCGCGGCCGTTGGCCGGCGAAATGGAAATCCACGGCTCATCGGTGGTGGCGACCCAGTCCCCCGATGCCGATACTTTGATCTTGTGGCTTCCCCCTGCGGCTTCGGCTTTGATGGCGTCGCTGTCGAGCCCGAACGCGATGTTCTTGTCGGCGTCGGAGCAACTGCATAATGCGATCGAGCAGAGGATGACCGGTATGTAATTCTTTATTTTCATTGTCGTTTCTCCTTAGGTGTTATTCGAGCATTTTGTCGCAGTTCAGGATGTTCTGGGTCTTGTCGTAGATCAGGTTGTAGACCCCCTGCTGCCAGTAGTAGCAGATGGCCGAGGCATCGAACGTGATGTTGGGGTTGTCGCTGATGTCGAGGTGGTAGATCAGGTAGGAGATCGTGTCCTCGATCTTGCGCAGGTCGTTCGAACCGATGTAGAACCCGCGCAGGCCCGTGTGCTGGTAGAGCCCCGTGGGCCATTCGCGCAGGCAGCGCTTACCCTCGGCATCGCGCTGGCCGCGGATGGCGTAGACGGTCAGCCCGGCGCAGTTGAGCGGCCCGAACGGGAACTTGTCGAACGAGTTGTACGATATATCCAGCCCGTAAAGGTAGGGCAGCTGCTCGGCCGTGAAATCCTTGGACAGGGCCTTCAGTTTGTTGTAGGTCAGGTCGAGCGATATGAGCGCCGTCGAGTTCTTGCCGCTGAAGCTGCCTTCGGGGATTTCGTCGATGCTGCAACCGCGCAGGATGATGTAGGAAACCAGCGAATTGGTCGTGCCGAGGCATTTGGGGAACTTCGTCAGCCCGGGGTTGGCCGCCAGCGAGAAGGTCTCCACCCGCAGGCCCTTGTATTTGCCCTCCTCTTCGCCTTCGAAGCCGTCGATCTCGTTGTAGGAGAAATCCACCGATTTCATGACGTACTTGGACTTGGCAGAGAAGATGTTGGGAACTTTCTTGAGCTTGTTGTAGGTCACCGAGAAGGTCTCCGTGTCGTCCGTACCGCAGAAGATGCCGTCGCTGTTGGCCGGGAGCGACGTGATGTTGTTGTGGTCGAGGTAGAGCTGCATGGGTGCGACCTCTTTGCCCAGCGGGTGGAGCGTTTCGATCTGGTTCTTGGACAGGTCGAGCAGGCTGATCTTCTTCAGGTTGCTGAACGACTCGGGTATCTCCCTGAGGTTGTTGTTGGTCGCATAGAGGATCTGGAGCTTCTCCTTCGACGGGCCGTTGGCGATGGCGTCGAGCCCCTTGTACAGCTCTTCGGCCGACCACTGGGCATTGTTGGAGATGTTGACCGAAACGAGCTCGGGCATCTGCGCGATCTCCACCGGGAAGCGGGTCATCTTCGGGCAGTTGTAGATCTCCAGGTCGGTCAGCGACTTGAGGTTGGCCACTTCGGCGGGTATCTCCTCCAGTTCGCCGTTGGCGATGTTGAGGTACTCGAGCTTTTCGAGTTTGCCGATGGCCGGGTCGATCGACTTGAGCCCGTTGGTGAGCTTGCCGTGAACGACGTCGTAGGGACGGATATTGTTCTGGAGGCCGGTTTTGCGGTCGATGATCTGATCCTCGGTGAAATTCTTGTAGAGCGACGTGGCCGGGATCGAGATGCCGTGTTCGGCCAGGGCCCGGGCGATCGGCTCGGACGTCTGGGTCGGGATATGGATCAGCGAGAGGAACTCCTTGTGACGCTCCATGCGGGTGCGGTTGCGCTCGGAGAGGCTCTTGTCGTGTGCCAGCGAGGGGTCGTATTCGAGCAGGTTGCCGTCGTTGTGCGTGCCCAGATACAACTCGACGAGCTCCGAGAGCTGGCCGATGGCTGCCGGCACGTGCCCGCGGAAGCCGAACTCGCCGATCGAGATCTTCGCCACGCGGCCGTTGGAGTGCACCTCCACGCCCGGCTGGACGCCCCACAGGTCGGGATCCTTGTTGAAATCCCAGTTGACGCCGGTGGGATAGTTTTCACCCCTGTAAGACCAGTGCTCCCCGTCGAGCGCCTTCCAGATTTCGTAAAGCGCGTAGTAGTCGCGGATATACTCGTCGGCCTCGTAGAGCGTGACGCCGACTTTGGCCTCGGTGGTCTTGTTGTCCTCGATGGTGAAATCCAGGTTCTTGGGACGCTTGTTGGTCTCCAGCAGGACTTTGTTCTTGTCGTAGGCCTGGTATTTCTCCAGGCTGTAATCGCCCGCCTTGAGCGAGAGCAGCGTGTCGCATTCGAGCGAGGAGGTCTGGTAGCCGTCCTCGATGTCCTCGGGAGCCCCGTCCTCGCGGTCGTCCCTGAAGTGGATCGAGAACTTCGCGGGGAGTTTTTCGAACGTGGTGAGCTCGTTGGTCGTCTTGTGCCTTACGGTCAGGTCGAGGAACGCGATCTCGTCGAAGGTGTACTGCCGTTCGGCGGCGCGCGTCACCACGGGCGTCTCGGTGAAGTCCGACAAGTCCTTGGAGATCGAGAAACGTACCGTACCGCGCGGCTCCACGTCGACCGTCAGGTCGTGCGACACGAGGCCGCCGGCCACGATGTCGAGCCTCTCTTCGCCCGGCATGCCGTTGTAGATCAGCTCGTCGTCGGCATTGAATAGCGAGAAGGTGATGATCTGGTATTGTCCCGTCAGCAGCCGGAGCTTCTCGCTGCGCAGCCCGAATTCGGCGCTCTGCTTGTCGGGGGCCGAGAGCGTCAGCGACTGGGTGATGGTCGTGCCGTCGTAATAGAGCGAGACCTGCACCTTGCTGGCTTCGGAAAGGTAGTCGAGCTGGGGTTTCTGGGCCCGACTCAGGGCGTCGTAGGACGCCTCCTTGTGTAGCTTGAACTGAACGTATCCGTAATCTTGGTCGCGGTTGTCGATGCCGTCGTCGTCGGAACATCCGCCGAGGAAGGCCATGCCCAGTGCGAGGAGTGCCGTTACGGAAAATTTTAAAAGTTTCATATCTAAAAACCTGGTCTGTATGTTCTCCATAAATTGTAGTCGTATCGAACAGGGCCCCTGCCCCCTTCGGAGAGGGGCCCTGAATCATTGGGGTCAGATGTTGAGCGTGCAGATGATCACCATCACCACGTTCCAGTTGGCACCGTAGAGGAACATGACGCCCTCGGTGGCGGTCTGAGAGTCCATGTTGACGTAGATCTGGGTCGGGCCGTAGGATTCGGCCGTAAGCCAGCTTTCCGCATCGCCTTGGGCCATGAAACTCGAGTAGGTTGGGACGTTCATCACGGCGTTTGTGGTTTCTCCCTCATAGGTCAGGTGGTAGATCGGGGCGCCGTACTCCGCATACTGTTCGTAGTATTCGCCCGAGGTGATCTCTTCGAGGGTCGCGCCGGTGACGTATTCGGGATATGCGAACCCGATGTCCGTGCCGCCGATGTCCGCATTGGGATCGTAGAGGCAGTTGACGGCCGCGATATTGCCCTCGGCGTCGTAGAAGACGATGTAGCCTTCGTCCTCGCGATCCATGTCGATGATGGCCCCGCCTTCGACGCGGCGTACCGAGAGCCAGTTCTGCTCGTCCGACAGCGGCTGGCAGTCGGCGTCGTAGCATTTATAGCCGGTGAAGTCGCGTTCGAATGTCAGCGTGGCTTCGGGGTCGTTCGACCAGGCTTTGGTGTAGGTCAGTTTGTAGGCATCGTCGACCTCGAGCTCGCGGAGCGACCAGTGGGTCGAGGGGAGTTTCTCGAACAAGGTGCCGATCTCCGCCATGCCCTCGGGGTTGGCAGCCTGGATCGGGCCGGGGCTGGCCTGCTGTGTCAGCGTGGCGAAGACATAGGGCTGGTACTCTTCCTTGATGTCGTAGTCGAAGAGTTCGTTGGGGTCGGAGACCGCCATCGAAGCCGGGAGCACGATGATCCTGGCCGTGCGGGCATCGCCCTGGTTGACCTCCGTGCCGACGGTGAAGCCCCGATCCATGATGACCAGCTCCTCGTCCCAGGCGCTTTCCTCGACGATGACCCATTTGGTGTCGGCTTCGTCGCCGCTCAGGCCGGTATTGCCCCAGCGATCCGTGACTTCGGCGATGACATAGATCCTCGCACCCCTGATGCCCTTGACCGAACCGCGTGCGGTGCCGGGCGACCAGTCGCCGTTCATGCTGTTGTAGATCTCGGCTGCGGCGTTGAACTTGAGTTCCTTGTCGAGCGTGACGTCGAAAATGTCGCGGCAGGAGGGAATCGTGATCGGAATCTCGACCTTCGCGTCGAGGTTGCTCTTGTCGATGAACACCAGTTTGTCCTGCGCCCCGTCGAGCGGATAGGCCGACGGGTTGCCCTGGATGCGGATCTCGACTTTCGTGCCGGGTTTCCCGACCGTCACCGACGGGGTGGATACCCACTCCGGCAACTGGTTGATCGCCCAGTCGTAGTTGGCCTCGACCAGGATCGGCATCGAGAAATCGGTGCGCCCCTCGGGCCAGGTCAGGTCGATGCTTTGGGCTTCCCCTTCGTTATAGGAGTAGGTGAGGCCGGTTTCGCTGTCGCCGTATTCGAAGTCGCCGTACTGGTCGATCTTGCATGTGCGCAGGCTGAAGCCGCGTTCGAGCGTTCCGCGTGTGATCGTGGCGATGACCTTGCTCTGGCCGCCCATCTTGAGGGTTACCTCGCAGACACGCGTGTCGTCGAACTCATCGAGCTCGGCCACGCCGATTACGATCCGCGATGCACCCGCACTGCCGCGCAGCGTCCAGACTTTCTGTGTTTCGTCCTGTATCCAGAACCATGCGGCGGTGGCCGTCGGGACGCTCACCTCCCAGTTCTGGTTGGGCTCTATCTCGAGCGTGTAGGTGCCGCCGGCTTCGATGGTCGCTGAAACCGCCTCGGGGAAGTTGGGGCTGGGAAGCTTCGTATCCTCATCCGAATCGGAACACGAAGCGGCCGCCAGACATGCTCCGGCGAGCAGCGACATCACCAAGTGCAAATAATGTCTTTTCATATTTCGTTTCTTTATTTACGTTATGATTTAGAGCGATTCGGGCGTTATGACGCCTCCCGGGAGCATGCCTTCTTCCCGCTGGAGCCGCTCGGCTTCCTCGTCGCTGACCCATTCGATGATGTTATAGAAGTGGCCTACCGTACCGACGTTCACGCCCATGTCCTCGACGTGCACCTTGATCCACAGGGCCACGAAATGCTGGCAGCTGTTGAAATAGGAGTCGTAGAGCGGGCTGTTGGTGACGAGGATCTTGTTGTCGCCGAGGATCTGGCCGAAGACCGAAGCCTCGTCGGCCAGCACCTGGTTCTTGTCCATGGTCACCAGCGGTTCGATGGGGTCGCCCGGGTCGAGGCGGATCGTGACGTCGTAGCCCGAGAAGAGCCAGTCGTGCAGGATGATCATGTTCTCTTCGGTGGGGTGCTTCTCGGTGCGGATGAGGCGCTGGATGCTCTTGTTTTCCACGCCGGGGTAGCTGTTGAGGAACGTCGAGGTCACCACGCACCAGCCCGTGAATTCGTTGATGTCGTAGGGGCAGCTTTTCTGCATGACGACCTTCGTCCGGTCGTGGTAGAGATCCCATTTCAGCTGCTCGGGCATGACCAGTTTGAGGATGAAGCCCAGCGAGTCGGTATCTTCGATGTTGTCGTACAACCCGCGCACCTGTACGTCGGCCTTGCGCGAACCGGCCTTTATGGTGATGGTGTTCGACAGGAGGCGGTAGTGCTTCCCCTCGACGGCATTGCTGCCCTGGTCGATGATCTCCACGCCGAATGTGCGGTCGTAATCGCACGCGACGGTCGAGGAGACCGGTACCGAGAAATAGTCTTGGTCTTGGAGTACGGCGTAGGTCGCCAGGGTGTCGGCGAACAGCACGTACTCCGCATCGGAGTAGGTCTTATATTCCTCCTTGCAACCCGTTGCGAGGGCGGCCAGGAGTCCCGTTGCAAACAAAACCGTGATAATTCGTTTCATTGTCTCTCTTCTATTCGTTGTTGCTATCTGTTGCTTTCGTTCGGGAGTATCTCCGAGCCGGGGGCTTCCAGCTCGTGCTGCGGGATCGGCCATACGAAAAGCGGGTTGTCGGCTTCGATCTTGAGCGAGCTGCCTTCGGCCTGGGAATTGGCCTGCGGCTTACGCTCGAAGCCCTTGTGCCAGCGTTTGAGGTCGTGCAGGCGGAAACCCTCCATGTAGAGTTCGCGCAGGCGCTCGTCGGAGATGGTCTGCAACCAGTTGTCCTTCGTGACGTTGATCGTACCGCCCGATTTGTAGCGCATCTTGCGCAGCGTCGAGAGGTCGTTGCCGGCCTTCGAAAAATCGTTCTTTTGGCAGTAGGCCTCGGCGCGGATCAGGTACTGCTCCGCCAGGCGGAACGGCTTGGGCATCGAGACATGGTAGATCTGGTTGGCGATCAGGTTGCGGTTGCCGTAGTATTTGACCAGCAGCGGCCAGCTCAGCCCGTGGGCATAACCGGTCTCGGTCTGGTAGAAGTAGCCCGAATAGCGCAGGTCGGCATCGTCGTAGAGATCCAGGGCGGCCTGGCCGGGGACATAGTCGGGATAGAAATAGGTGTAGTCCTTGTTGAAGTTGAGGAACACCGTGCCGAGCGCCCCGCCGTAGGAGGTGTCGGTGAAGCCGATGCGCCAGATGACCTCGTATCCCAGGTCGTACGCCCACATGTAGTCGAAATAGGTGTAGTCGGAGGTGTAGTTGGTCTTGGCATCGGAGAGCTGGAAGGTGGCCTTTTTTTCGTCGATCAGGGTGCTCGAATATTCGATCGCCGTGTCCCAGTCCTGCATGTAGAGCGCCACGCGGGCGTGCAGCGCCTCGGCCGAGGCCGAGGTCATGTAGACGTTGCCGTAGGCGTCGTTCTCCTTGTCGAGGCGTTTCTCGGCCTCGGCCAGGTCGTCGAGTACGAACTGGTACGAGTCGTAGAGCGATGCGCGGCGTGCCGCCTCGGGCGTAAAGTATTTCGTGCGCAGCACGACGCCCAGTTCCGATTGGGCCGTGTCCGGCTCATAGGCCTTGCAGAAGGTCTTGAGCAGCTCGGTATAGCAGAGCGCACGCACGGCGTAGACCTCGCCCGTGTACTGTTCGAGCTTCTCGATGTTGGTGTCGCTGATCTCGTTCGCCACCACCTCGTCGATGCGGTCGAGGTAGAAGTTGCAGTTGCCGATCACCTTGTAGAGGGCGGCATAAACCGCTTCGAGCTGCAGGTCGGTCGGGCGTATGTCCCAGCGCCAGAACGAGCCGTAGGTGTTGGTGTTGCCTTCGACGGCATAGACCAGGTCGGCCTGGATGTCGGGCAGCAGGGTGAGGTAGCCGCTGTAAAGCGCGTTGCTCTTGAGCGAGGCGTAGATGCCGGTGAGCGTCTGCTCGGCGTCGGCGAAGGTGCGCATGGCCTCCTTCTCCGGGATGGACGAACCGGGGTACTTGTCCAGGCACGAGGTGGCGCCGACAAGTATCGCGAGGGCCGAAAGATAGAATTTTATATTGCGTAACATGTTCATAGTCCCTGATTAGAATGTTAAGTCGAGTCCGAAGGTGAATTGGCGTGCCATCGGGTACTGTGCCTGGTACATATTGCTCGACCCTTCGGGATCGAGGCCCGTGAATTTGGTGAAGGTGAAGAGGTTCTGGGCCTGGGCGTAGATCTTCACACCGCTGATGAAGCGTGTCTTGCGCAGCCACTCCTGCGGGAAGGAATAACTCAGCATGAGGTTTTTCAGGCGCAGGAACGAAGCGTCCTCCAGCAGGCGGTCGTCGAACTCGGTGTAGACGCCGTGGCGCGGGATGTCGGTGATGTCGCCGGGTTTCTTCCAGCGGTTGAGCAGGCGCTTGGACTGGTTGTAGGAGGCGAATCGGCCGTTCGACTCGTCGAAATAACGGTCGTTGTTGATCATCCAGCGGTCGGCGACCCAGCTGAACTGTGCCGACAGCGAAAGTCCCTTCCAGGCCAGCGTCGTGCCGAAGCCGCCCTGCCAGGGCGCCACGTAGCTCTTGCCGACCATGACCTTGTCCTCGTCGCGGAGCTCGGTGGTCAGCTCGCCCTCCTTGGTGTACCACAGCGCGTCGCCGTTGGCGGGGTTGACGCCTGCGAACCGGTTGAGGTAGAACTCGCCGAAGGAGTGCCCCACGACCAGTTTGGTGTTGGTGCTCGAAAGCTCGTATTCGCTGACCCCGCTGTAGAGCTTGGTCATCTTGTTCCTGTTGTAGGAGACGTTGGCGTTCACGCTCCATACGAAATCCTTGTGCTGGATGACGTCGGCGGCCAGGCTCACCTCGACGCCGCGGTTGGTCATGTCGCCCACGTTGTCCCAGCGGAAGCCGAAGCCGTTGGAGGTGGTGTAGGAAACGGGAACCTCCATGAGCATGGCGCTGTTCTTCTTGTGGTAGAGTTCGACGTCCACGTTCAGGCGGTTCCAGAAGCCCAGGTGCACGGCCAGGTTGGTGATCCACAGCTTCTCCCACTGCAGGTCTTCGTTGCCCGGCTGCGAGGGGGCGATGCCGGCGTCGCCGTAGTAGTTCAGGCCGCCGCTCACGAGCGCCATATGTTCGTAGTTGGGGATCGACGAGTTACCCGAGGTACCCGTGCTGAAGGCGATCTGCGCGTTGGTGAGCCAGCGGCGCGAGTTCTCCATGAATTTCTCGTTGCGCAGGTTCCACATCATGCCCACCGAGCCGAACGCCGCCCAGCGTCCCGAGGTGCCGAAGCGCGAGGAGCCGTCGGTACGGACGGAGAAGTCGACGTAGTAACGGTCGGCGTAGTTGTATTCGCCGCGCGCGAAGAACGACAGGAAGGCGTAGTTGTCGTCGGTGACGTCGCTCCACGACGTGGCACGTGTTCCCGACGAGATGTTGACCAGCTTGTCGTTGTTCTGGCCGCGGGTCGCCAGCGTGAACTCCTCGTAGCTGTAATCGACGCCCTCCTGGCCCAACAGGAAGTTGAACGAGTGCCCGCCGTCGAGCGAGAAGCGGTAGTTGATCGTGTTGGTGACCGAAAGGCTCATGCCGTCGGTCGAGTAGCGCTGTGCCGTGCCCGAGCCCAGGTTGGGCGGGTAGTTGGGGTAGGAGGCGCCGAAGCCCGTCGTGTGCGAATAGTCCACGCCGAACTGCGACCGGATGGTGAGCCCCTCGATGGGGGTGGCCTCGGCGAAGAGCGTCGAGATCACCTTGTATTTCTTATAGGAGATCTTGTTGTTGGCCAGCCATTCGAGCGGGTTCTGGCCCTCGCCCTTCCAGGTGCCGTCCTTGATCGAGGCCAGCGAGCCGTCGGGACGGTGGGGATTCCAGTACGGCATCATGAAACGTGCGGCCGAGATGGGGGTCACGAGCGTATATTGGCCCGATTCGGCGCGTTCGATGGTCTGGTAGTTCATCATCGTGTTGGTGCCGAGCTTGAGCCATTTGGCGGCCTGCTGCTCGACGTTGGCGCGGAGCGAGAAACGCTCGAAGGCCGAACCTACGGCGATGCCCTCCTGGTTGTAGTAGCCGCCCGAGACGTAGTAATTGGTCTTGTCGGTGGCCCCCGAAACCGAGAGCTCGTAGTTCTGGAGCAGGGCGGCATCGTTGAACACCTCGTCGAGCCAGTTGACGTTGGTCTTGCCCAGGACGTTGTAGTTTTTGCCGTCGGTGAACCCGATCTCCTTCTCGTACCGGATGCGTTCGTCGGTGTCCATCAGATCCCAGTTGCCGTAGGCGATCTGCGAGAAACCGAGCTGCATGCGGTAGTTGATCTTCGCCCGCTCGGCCATGCGCCCGCGTTTGGTCGTGATGACGATCACGCCGTTGGCCGCGCGCGCACCATATATAGAGGTGGAGGAGGCGTCCTTGAGCACCGAGATGCTCTCGATGTCGGCCGGGTTGATGGTGTTGAAGTCGGAACTGGCGATGGCGACCCCGTCGAGGATGTAGAGCGGCGAGGTACCCGAGTTGATCGAGTTCATGCCCCGGATCATCATCGTTGCCGACGTGCTCGGCTCACCCGAATTGGAAAGTACCGTCAGGCCGGGAACCTGTCCTTGGATGGCCTGGTCGAACGCCGCCGTAGGGGTGTTCTCGACCTTTTCGGCCTTGACGGTCGATACCGATCCGGCAATGGTGCCCTTCTTGCGGACACCGTAAGCGATGACCACCACGTCGTCGAGCGCCTGTGCCTCGCTCTCGAGGGAGACGTTGTAGGTCAGCGAGGCGCTGCCGCCCGGAACCGTGAAGGTGGCGGGCTTGTAGCCGATGTACTGGAAGGTGAGCGTCGACCCTGCGGCGACGCTGATCGAGTAGCTTCCGTCCGCAAGGGTGCTCACCCCGCTGGTGGCCCCGGAAATCACGTTGACCCCGATGAGGGGTTGCTTGTCATCCGCCGAGGTGACGATGCCTCTGACGGTCACATTTCCCCCCCCCTGCGCTACGGCTATCGCCGGCAGGGCACATAGGAAAAATGCAAGAATGTTGAGTAGAAGTTTCGTTTTTTGCATAAGTAAATGATACTTTCTTACTCGACAAAGAAAAATAATTAAAACGAATTTGCCAAATGTTCAAAATAGATGAAATGTAAGCAGGAGTGTTCGGAAAGGGTCTTTCCGGCCCTCTTTTCCGGATGAAAACAGGTGTTATAAGGCTAAATATAAATAACTTAACATTTTATTTTAACCCGGCGAACTATTGTTGAATGCGGGTTAAAATATTTTTATAAAAACGAAAATAAAATTCAATGTGTTTTGAATATTTTGGGGTTTTCGGGCGAAAAAATACCCTCCGGTACGGTTTGATATGCGGTGGGTTTCCGGTCGTAGGTGTTTCTGGATACCTTATTTTTTTAATAATATTTAATATGTGCCAACCTGCGGGGTGGATTTTTGAAAAAAATATAAAAAATATAAAAATATTTTTCGCCGGAGGGGACGAACTTCCCCGAAAACCTGAGGAGATAACAATTTTCCGGCGATCGGTGATGTACGGAGGAAATACGCGAAACCCCGTAAAGAGTTCTCAAAGGGGATTTTATCGGGGGCGATTAGGCTGAAACGGGAAGTAAAGTAAAGGATGCGCAGTTTTTTGGTGTATTATGCTTGCAGATTGTAAGTGATATGCCGTGATTTCAGTTTAATACATAACATCAACCCCTATTGGCGCCCGCGGGTCAATGCTTTGGTCGGCGGCGGGTTGTAGCCCCCGTGTATCGCTGCCTTGGGCTGCCCGCGGTGCGTCACGGCTTTGGCCTGTCCCGGCGGGTTGCTGCCTTGGCCTGCCCCGGCGGG
>OGYO01001049.1_pt1 | contig 15075 bp, 13 predicted proteins | sample 1576561 | NCBI WGS metagenome assembly OGYO01 (sample SAMEA3541507, study PRJEB24748) | human gut metagenome | biome: human gut; feature: human-associated habitat; material: faeces | place: China | collected 2012 | reverse complement strand
CCTGAGCATAACGGACCGTCTCGGCAAGCGAGAGCGTCTGCTCAAAGTCTTCCTCGGTCTCGCCGGGGAAACCCACGATGATATCGGTCGAAAGCGCGATATTGGGCATGCGATTGCGGATGCGATCGACGAGCCCCAGATAATCCCCGCGCGTATAGCGACGGTTCATCTCTTTAAGGATACGCGTCGATCCCGACTGAACTGCCAGGTGCAGCTGCGGCATGACGGCAGGCGTCTCGGCCATAGCGTCGATGGTCTCGGGCAGCAGGTCTTTGGGGTGCGAGGAAGTAAAGAAGATACGCTCTACACCCGTATCGCCCACGGCACGCAACAGGTCGGCAAAGCGCGGCTTGCCAAACAAATCGCGACCATAGGAGTTGACGTTTTGACCCAGAAGCGTGATCTCACGCACGCCCTGGCGTACTAGGCCGGTCACCTCGTCGACAATCTCCTCGAAAGGGCGGCTCTTTTCGCGACCGCGCACATACGGCACGATGCAATAGGTGCAGAAGTTATTGCAGCCCGTCATAATGGGGACCCACGCGTGATACTGAGTCTCACGATGCCACGGCATGCTCATAGCATCCGTGTCCTCGTGCTCATTGGTGCGAATATGACGCTTGCCGTCCAAGAATGCCTCGGCAATGAGCTCGGCCACATGCGCGATGGAATGCGTGCCAAAGATGACATTGACGTTATCGACATTGGTGAGCAGACCCTCGCCGTCGCGCTGCGCGATGCAGCCGCCCACGGCGACCACGCGCTTGCCCGAAGGAGAAGGCGGGAGGCTCTTACAAGAGTTGCACTGACCGTACAGACGGGTGTCAGCTGCCTCGCGAACGCAGCACGTCATGAACACGACGATGTCAGCATGCTCCGGATCGAGCGCCATGAGGCAACCATACGAGTCGAGCAGGCCACTCACGCGCTCGGAGTCGTGCTGATTCATCTGGCAGCCAAAGGTGCGGATAAAGTAGGTTTTACCGGCAAGAATATCGCGTACGGAACCCTGGTCCATGTGTATAAGTCCTAACGAGGTGGAATAGGCGGAATCAAAGAGGGCGGGGGGTAAACACTCTATGCCACAGGCTTAACGTCGTCCATCACAACGTTATCCATAGCAGCTCGATTAATCTGATGAACGTAAATAGAAAGACGGATAGCCGTGCGCGACTCACCGTTGATGAGGATGTCGGAGAACACCGGCGCGCAGGAAATATCAAACCCGGTCGGAATCAAAAATCCGCGTGTAATGGCTACAGCCTTAATGGCCTGGTTGACGGCGCCCGCGCCGACACACTGAATATTGACGGGAACACCATCTTTGACCATGCCGGCAATGGCGCCGGCAACGGACGCGGGCGACGATTTGCTTGATACCTTCAGGCAATCCATGAAGAAACTCCTGCGTTTAAAAGTACGTTTTAACTGCAATAACTGTATCGTACCGAACGGGCTCGGTAAAGATGCTATTCCTCTTTGGCAAGATCGAACGTCACGGTAATACGATCACGCGAAACACGAATCTTGGGGTCGCCGCAAAGGTTGAGATAGTACCGTGCTGCAAGATCGTTAAAGTCACGTTCCACTGCTCGCGAGAACTGCGCCATGTCGTCCTTGGCAATACGCAACCCGCGACGATCTTTGGCGAGATCAACCGGAGCAGACGCATGTGAGGACGAATCACGCTCGCGTAGCAGGCGTGCGGTCACACCGCGAACGGGCTTAATCTGGCCCGCCAAGATACGATGCGCCGTACGCTCGGACATCTCAAGGCCCAAACCCGAACAGATACGGATAAAGTCTTCCGCATCCGAAGCAAGACCCAGACGATCGACCACGGGAAGCTCGGATTCGTCATCGATAAACAAAAGACGAGAAGCATTGAGACGGCTGGAAGCCTGCGCATGCAGCGTCGCGGCGATCTCCGACGGAGACCCCAGATAGACATCACAGGCGCGCAATTCCTCGAGGGCAAACTCGCAGGCGGCACGAATGATGTTGTGAGGCCCACGAGCGCAGACATAGCGACCGTCCTCGTCCTTCACGGCCTGAGGCCAGCTGGACTGGTCGGCGCGCTCGCCAAGGCGGTCGGTAGCGACGCTCACCTTAAAGACCGAGCCAAGGTCAACATCCGACGCGACAACGCGTGCCTCGTCGGTGTTCTGCTTAATCGAGAACAATGCCATGCCTCGACCGTGAACGCCCCAACGGTCCATCTTCATGCTCTCGAGCTTGGAGGTAACGCGGGCATCGAAGATGCGCTCCTGCATATCCTGCGGCACGCCCGATCCGTTATCCAGAAAGACGAGCGTACGGACGCCATCTTCCTTGGTCGTGGCGAGATAGACCTTATCGGCGCCGGCATCACGAGCGTTACGCAGCATTTCGATGACAATATCCTCGACATGCTGGATGTCGTGCTTTGCCTGGCGCCGCTCGGCCTCCGAAACGCGGAGGCGGACATACCCCTCGCCAAGGTTCTCCTCGACGCGAAGGTTGCCCTCCCCCGACATCGACGCGATAAATGAGATGAGCTCGTTCGCGTCGTTCATGTTATTTAGCGATATCGACAGCGCGGCTCTCGCGAATCACAACGACGCGCACCTGACCGGGATACTCCATCTCTTCCTCGATCTGATGGGCGATGTCATGAGCCAAGACCGTGGACTGAGCATCGGAAATCTTGTCCGGCTGAACCATGACGTGGACCTCGCGACCAGCCTGCATGGCATAGGTACGCTCGACGCCGTCATGGGAGTTGGCAATCTCCTCGAGCTTCTCAAGGCGCTTGATGTAGTTCTCGGCCGATTCGCGACGGGCACCGGGGCGAGAGGCAGAAACGGCATCAGCAGCCTGGACCAGAACATCGAGAACCGTGTTGGGGTCGACGTCGGCGTGGTGAGCCTCGATAGCGTGAACGATAACGGGCTTCTCGCCATAGCGACGGGCGAGCTCGGCGCCGATAACGGCATGCGGACCCTCGACGTCATGGTCGATAGCCTTGCCAAGATCATGCAGCAGGCCGGCACGCTTGGCGGTCACAACGTCCAGACCAAGCTCGGAAGCCATCACGCCGCACAGGTCGGAAACCTCGAGGGAATGCTGGAGCACATTCTGACCAAACGAGGTGCGATAGCGCAGGGCACCCAGGGTCTTAACGATCTCGGGGTGCAGATCGTGGATACCGGTATCGAAGGCAGCCTGTTCGCCGGCCTCGCGCACGCGCTGCTGAACCAAGTCGGCGGCCTTGTGATACATCTCCTCGATGCGGGCAGGATGAATGCGGCCGTCAGCAATAAGGTTCTCGAGGGCGACGCGGGCGGTCTCGCGACGGACCGGATCGAAGCTCGAAAGCACGACGGTCTCGGGCGTATCATCGATCACGAGGTTGACGCCGGAAACCTGCTCGAAGGTGCGGATGTTGCGACCCTCGCGGCCGATGATGCGGCCCTTGAGGTCATCGGAAGGAATGTGCACAGAGGTAACGGTGACCTCGGCGGTGTGATCGGCGGCGCAGCGCTGAATCGCCAGGGACAAGATCTCCTGGGCGGTCTTGTGGCACTCGGCGCGAACCTGCTGCTCGGACTCGCGGATGATCGTGGCGGCCTCGTGGGTAACCTCGCCGCGAACCTTGTCGAGGAGCTCCTTGTGAGCGTCCTCGCGGGTCAGGTCGGCGATGCGCTCGAGTTCCGAGGTCTGCTTGGCGCAGAGCTCCTCAAGCTCGCGGGAGCGCTTCTCGACCTGGCCAGCCTGGCTGGACAGCTGGTGCTCTCGCTTGTCGAGGGCATCGTTACGGCGATCGAGGGACTCCTCGCGCTGCATCACGCGATTCTCGAGCGTACGAATCTCGTTCTTACGCTGCTTGTCCTCGGCCTCGGCAGCCTGCTTGTTCTTGATGATCTCTTCTTTAGCCTCGAGCAGAGCCTCTTTTTTGAGGGTCTCGGCCTGACGCTTTGCATCGCCGATTAGGGACTCAGCCTGTGCATGTGCCGACTGGATCTTTTCGTCGGCCTCGTGAAGACTACCCTGCTTGGCGGTGCGCATGTAGGCAATGGCGGCGATGGCACCCAAAACGATGCCAACGAGCGCTGCGATGATAGGCATGCTCACTCCTTTTTATGGATTCGTTACACAACAAAGCGAACCGTCCTTGCGAACGGCTCGCGACATTTGAGTAATATGGGCGCAGCTTATGCGGGTCGGATACAGATAAACATATAAACAAACTCATCAAAGATGAGCACATATCACAAAGCAAATGACAGTGATTATCGTACGTTGAACCGCAACAACTGTCAAATAAATGCACCCAGCACGGCGTCTAAAACGCGGTGAACGGCAGGTACGCAAAACGCATACTTCTAGCATGTGTCTAAACTGCACATTCCTCACGTTCAGCATCGAGACGCGCCTTAACGGCATCGGCGGCGATGTGGTACGAAAAGCCCTTGCCCATCAAAAACCGGACGAGCTTTTCGAATCCACGCGTCTCGGGAATGCGACGCTTCGTGAGTAAAGCCGATGCGCGAGCCAAGTCGTCCTCCACGGCAAAATAATCCTCGGGATAGCCGGGGATATCATCGAGTACGACATGGCGGCGCTTGAGCTCGGTCTCAATCTTGCGCTGTCCCCAACCGCGTCGTTTGCGTTCCTCGATAAAGTACGAACAAAAGCGGTTCTCATCTAAAAAGCGATACTCAGTGGCACGCTGGACGGCAAAATCGATTGCGGGCTGGCGAAATCCGTAACGAGCCAGCTTGTCACGGACCTCACCTGTGGCATGGTCGCGGCGCGACAGCATCTCAGTCACCATGGTAAGCGCGCATTTACGCTCAATGAGCTGCACCGCCTCGCGAAACTCATCCCAATCGCAGGGAAGATCGGGGCGATTTTTAAGGAACAGGCGCGCGACACGAACAGGAATCCAGACGGATCGTTCAAAACCGCCCTCGAGCTCACAGTCGACATGTGCACAAGGCTTTTTTGATGCATACCCACTCGAAAACGAGGAGGCCGCCTTCTTATCGGGAAAGACGACCGTTGCCTCGGTCACCGTATACGACATGAGGGCATCCGCTACTCGTCATCATCATCGAGCATCGCGGAGCCATCGATGGCGTAAAGCTCATCGAACTCCTCAGTTTCGGGCTGATCGGTCAGCTCGACCTCGGACGGAGCATCGTCATCAAACTCAAGCCCGCAGGCAAGACGGACCTTATGCTCAATCTCGTCGGCGCAATCGGGGTGTTCGCGCAGGAACGCCTTGGCGGCCTCACGACCGTTGCCGAGCTTGTCCTCGCCATAGGCAAACCAGGAGCCCATCTTCTTGCAGATGCCGCACTCGACAGCCATGTCCAAGATCGAGCCCTCCTTAGAGATGCCCGTGCCGTACATGATGTCGAACTCGGCCGAGCGAAACGGTGCGGCCACCTTGTTCTTAACGACCTTGGCGCGCACACGATTGCCGATGACCTCGTCCTTGAGCTTGATGCTGTCGATGCGGCGAATATCGATGCGCACCGACGAGAAGAACTTGAGGGCGCGGCCGCCCGTCGTAGTCTCGGGGTTGCCGAACATGACGCCGATCTTCTCGCGCAGCTGGTTAATGAAGATGCACGTCGTTTTGGACTTGGACAGCGAGCCGGCGAGCTTGCGGAGCGCCTGACTCATCAGGCGAGCTTGCAAGCCGACCGTGGTATCGCCGATCTCGCCCTCGATCTCGGCACGCGGGGTCAAAGCGGCGACAGAGTCGACGACGATGGCGTCGATGGCGCCAGAGCGCACGAGCATGTCAACGATCTCGAGCGCCTGCTCACCCGTATCGGGCTGGGAAATGAGGACCTCATCGATGTCCACGCCGATACGCGCGGCATACGTGGGATCGAGCGCGTGCTCGGCATCAATAAATGCCACGACGCCGCCCATAGCCTGGGCCTCTGCCAAAATCTCGAGCGAAAGCGTTGTCTTACCGGAGGACTCGGGACCGTAAATCTCGACAATACGGCCACGCGGCACGCCGCCGATGCCCAGCGCGGCATCGAGGGCCAGGGCGCCCGTGGGAATGGCCTCGACCTCGAGCTCGGGACCACCGTCGCCGTACCTCATGATGGAACCCTGACCGAATTTCTTCTCGATCTCGGCCTTGGTGGTGGCGATCATCTCATCGCGCTCTTTACCCGTCGTGCGAGCATGAACGGTACGTACGGGACCTGAATTCTTGGCCATGAATAGCCCTCCTCTTAACAACCTGCATCGATAATAAACGAACGGCTGTTCGTGGTCAACCGTTCAGATAAATCATATGCAGCCGACCTTTCCAAAACCCAACCAAACGCCGACCAAACACTGACCAAAAACTTGACCGCATGCGAACCACACAAGGCATGACGAGAAAGATTACGGCAACTACCTGCACAAAGAGCAAATTCGCCCGAGGTCCCTATCTCCACAATTAAGGGGCCCGGAGGCCCCTTAAAACACGTCTATTCCATAGAATGGAGCACGCAGACAATGCGACCCAGTGCCTCCGCGACCGCATGGGCACGAACACATGAACGATCGCCCTCATAATGACAACGAATGGAGTCCACGACCGACACTCCCCCATCGGCCGTGCGATACGCCCAGCCAATATAAAAGGTTCCAGCCGGATCGTCCTCGGTGCCTCCACCGGGGCCGGCATAGCCCGTCGCGCTCACGGCAATATCGCTCTGGTACAGCTCCAGCGAACCGGTAGCCATCTCGCGTGCCGTCTGGTACGACACCGCGGTATAGCGGTCAAGCGTCTCTTGCTCAACACCGAGCACGCGATGCTTAATCTCGTCGCAGTACGTCACCGCACCGCCGCGCAGCACCGCCGAGGCACCGGGGATATCGGCGATCGTCGAGGCGATCATGCCTGCTGTCAGAGATTCAGCCGTCGAAACCGTCACACCACGAGCGCTTGCACGCTCGACAATATCGCGTGCGAGCTCTTCATTGTGCGCCGCAATCTGCTCAAATGATCCCGTCATGCCCACCAGGACCTAGACCGAAAAGACGATCTTGCGGCAGTTCCAGAAGTACTGGGCGCCCGAGATAACGGTCAGGATAACGGCCACGGCGTACAGGAAGCGCGACACCGAGTAGATGCCGAGCGTCAGCGCCACCGGGCCAAGGTGCAAGCCGGCCATCGCAAAGACGCACAGATAACCGCAGATGGAAACCATCGTAGTCGCCGTCTTGTACTTTCCGAGCTTATCGGCCGCAACGACCACGCCGGCCGCACTCGCGACCATGCGCAGGGCACTCACCAGCAGCTCGCGGAACAGGATGATGAACACGGACCACACGGTTACGGCACCAAAGTCCAAGAACAGCAGCAGGGCCGAGAACACCAGGAGCTTGTCGGCGATGGGATCCAAAAACTTGCCGAAATCGGTGATCTCGTTGCGCGAACGAGCCAGGTAGCCATCAACCTTATCGGTGCACGACAGGATGACGTACAGAATAAAGGCAGCGGCAGCGAGCGGGCCGTCGAAATGGCTCCAATCCGTACCGGCAACGCTCGTGTGAGACAGCGCCGACACGATCATGAACACCGGAATAAAGACAATGCGCACGCACGTCACGATGTTGGCGGGCGTCCAAACGCTCGTCAGTTCCTTATTGCTCTCGTTAGCCACGACGCTCTCCTACTCCACAACATGACCGATAAGCTCGTAGCAGAAGCTATCGGTAAACTCGACCGTCAGAATATCGCCCACGGATGCCTCGCTGGCATCCAGATGCACCGCACCATCGGAATCGGGAGCCTGGAACCAGGCATGTCCGATGAGCTCGGCACCGTCCTCGGTCTCCTCGATACCGTCGACGATCACCTGGGCGCGTTCGCCCACATGGGCCGCCGTGGCGGCAAAGCCGAGCGACTCGGCCAGATCCATAGCCTCCTGGGCGCGCTCGAGCTTAACCTCTTCATCGACCTGACCATCCATCTTGGCGGCTAGGCTGCCCTCCTCACGCGAGTAGGCAAAGACGCTCGTGTAGTCAAAGCCGACGGTGTCCATAAAGTCGATAAGATCGCGGAACTCGTCGTCGGTCTCAGTCGGGAAGCCGACCATAGCCGTGGAGCGGATCACGATACCGGGAATACGCTCGCGCAGGTCGCGGAACAGGTCCTCGAGCTCCTGACGCGAACCGGAGCGGCGCATGGCCTTGAGGATGCGCGCGTCGCAGTGCTGGACGGGAATATCGATATAGGGCAGCACCTCGGGCGTATCGCGAATGGTTTCGATAAGCTCATCGGTCATGCCCTCGGGCTGCAGGTAGAGTACGCGGACCCACACGTTATGAGGACGCACCGCCTCAGCAACGGCCTGCAGCAGCTGAGCCAGATTGCGCGGCGAGCCCTCGGCGAGGTCCTCGTCGGCAAAGTCAGTGCCCCAAATGCCCGTGTCCTGACCGATCAGAACGATCTCGCGCACACCACCGGCGACCAGGTCGCGCACCTCGGAGATAATGCTCTCGGCATTGCGCGAGTGATAACGACCGCGGATATACGGGATCATGCAGAAGCTGCAGAAGCGGTTGCAGCCATCGGAGATCTTGACGTAGGCGACAGCGCCCTCGACGGTACGCTTGACCTGCGGAATATAGGCGGCAATCTCGCGCTCAACACCCAGCACGTCATCAATGACCGCCACGATGCCGTCTTCCTCGTCGGCCTTCACAAAGGCCGCGACCTCGGGCAGCTCGTCGGGCAGGTCATCGCCGTAGCGTGACGGTACGCAGCCGCACATGACGATCGGGCAGGAACGCACGCCGTCCTGCACCTCGTTGGCAAGCTCGAGCGTGGTCTCGATGCTCTCGGACGTCGCCGAGGCAAGGAACGAGCACGTATTGACGATGGCGATATCGGCATCCTGCGGATCGAATGCCTCCTCGTAGCCCGCGGCGGTCAGCAGCGAACGCATACGGTCGGTATCGACCTCATTCTTGGCGCACCCGAGGGTGATATAGAGCACGGAGCCCAACGGTGTATCCATGTTGGAGAGCGGTCCTTTCGAATGAATTAGCGGTAGTTGGTGAACTGCAGCGGCTGACCGTAGTCCTGGTCGCGCAGGAACTGGATCACGGTCTGCAGCGCATCCTTGGAAGCAGAGGAAACACGCAGTTTGTCGGCCTCAATCGTCACCTTGACCTTGAGCTTCTGATCCTTAATGTCCTTATTGATCTTCTTGGCAGTCGTCTGGTCGATACCCTCGACGATGTGACCGAGCACGCGCACGGTGCCGCCCGATGCAGCCTGAGGCGCATCCCAGGACACGGCCTTAAGATCGATGCCGCGCTTGATGAGCTTGGAGCTCAAGACATCGATGATCTGCTTGGAGACAAAGTCGGCCGGGGCGTTGACCGTAAAGAGTTTGTCGCCCTTCGAAAGCTCGATGGTGGCGCCGGAGTCCTTCAGGTCATAGCGCTGGGAAATCTCGCGCGTGGTCTGCTGGAAGGCGTTGTCGACCTCCTGCATATTAACCTCGGACACGACGTCGAAGCTGGAATCTTTAGCCATGGTTAATCCTTTCGCTTACGAGCGGCTTAGTAGCTGTCGTACGAATAATCGGTAGAATCGGTCGTCGTTTGACCGTCGGTAGCGGTATTGGTGCCCTCCGTGGACTGGGCCTCGGTTCCATCCGCGCTGTTGGCATCATCGGTGCCGTCAGTGCTCTCGCCGTCCTCGGAGTCGGTCGTCTCCTTCTTGGGAACGGTGATCGTCACGCGTGCCACGCCCGACGTCTTAGTGTCGTAGCGGACCTTTTCACCGTTCTTGGTAACGGTGACATCGGAAGGCTTGGACGTGGTGATCTCGATCGAGGACTCGGGCGTATATTCCTGCTCAAAGGGGCCGGTCGCCTGGGCGCCATAGACCGACTTGCCATCAACCTTGACCTCAATCCAAGCAGTCTTGCCCTTGGCAACGGAGATCTTGACCTTTGTGACCTCGTTCTCTTCCTTCTTGGCCGTCGTCTTGGCGGCGTCCGAATCGGTCGACTCGTCCGTCGTCTCATCGGTATCTTCATCGACGGATTCGGTCTTGTTGGAAGACTGCTTAGTCGTTGTCTTGGTGGCAACGGGCGTCTCGGGCGTCGACTCGGGCGCCGAGGAGCCGCAGCCACGCAGGAGCACCACGATGAGCACGATCAGCAGCAGCGCCACGGCGCCGATACCGGCGTAAACGATACGAGGATCGAGACCGTTGTTCTGGAGAGCACGCCCACCGCCGCGCCCACGATTGGAGCCACCGCGACCAGTGCCTTGGGGCATACGACCGCGGTTATTGTCGGAACGTCCGCGATAGCTACCTTGGCGCTGCATATTGCGCTGACCCGAGCGGGGGGCGAGCTCGCCACGACCCTGGTAGTTGCGCTGGCCCGAACGAGCCGCTGAGGAACGCTGGCTATAGGGCTGCGACTGAGATCGAAGGCGAGGCGTCACCTGCGTAGTATCGGCGTCTGCATAGCCGCCGCGCGGACGACCGGAAGAAACGCCACGGTACCCGCGATCGGAATAACCGCCATCGCCGTAGCCGGCACGAGGGTCACGAGCGACACCGCGGGCAGCGGGGAGTGCGCGCTCCTCGGGCGCCGGCGTGCTGCGAAAACGATCGCGCTGAGAACGAATCTCCTCGCTCGAGCCAGACTCGGTAATATAGCCAGCCTGCTGAGGGCGCTGGCCATAACGCGTCGAACGCCCGCCCTGAACCATCAGGAAACGGCCGTTGTCGACCGAGGAACGCGAATTGACGTAGCCGGCGGCGTCCTGAAAACGACCGCCCTGCTGCGACGTCTCGCGTTCATATGCCATGAGTTCATCAAAATAAGCGTTGACGACCTCGCGCGGATTGAGGCCCAAAAAGCGTGCGTAGCTCGAAATCATGCCCTGGGCATAACCGCGCGGGGGCATCGATGCAAAATTACCGGTTTCGAAAAACTCGATGATCTGCGGCCTGATTTTGATGGTGTTGGCGACCTGCTGAATGGAAAGGCCCATTCGGCGACGCTGCTCGAGCAGCATGTCACCAAAGCGTGCAGCCATCAGAATCCTCCAAACTCACGATCTTCACGTGCCATCTCGGCGTCGACGGATTCCAGCGCGGCAAGGCCTTCTTCATCCAGCAGGACCTCGCGCGGCTTGGAACCGTCGGGCGGTCCGACGACACCCTTTTCTTCCAGCATGTCCATAATACGCCCGGCGCGCGCATAGCCAACCTTCAGGCGGCGCTGCAGGCCAGATGTGGAGCCCAGCTGCGATTCCACCACAATATGAGCGGCTTCCCAGATAAGCGGATCGTCGTCCTGGGGCTCGGCGACGCCGGTGCGCACGATGCCGCCGCCACCCGCCATGGACATGGAGGCAGGTGCCACGGCCGATAGGATCTCCTCATGGTAGTCAGGCTCGCTTTGCGACTTGACGAACTCGACAATCTCGTTGATCTCGTCATCCGAAACAAAGCAGCCCTGGATACGGCGGGGCTTGCCCCAGTCGACCTTTGAGAACAGCATGTCACCCAAGCCGGTGAGCTTTTCGGCACCCATCTGGTCGATGATGACGCGGGAGTCGATGCCCGTTGCGACGTTAAAGGCGATACGGTTGGTAATGTTTGCCTTGATGAGACCCGTCACCACGTTGGAGCTCGGACGCTGAGTCGCCACGATAAGGTGGATACCGGCGGCACGGCCCAGCTGGGCGATACGCACAATCGAAGCCTCGACGTCCTTGCCGGCAACCATCATCAGGTCCGAAAGCTCGTCGATGATGATGACCAGGTAGGGCATCTTTTGCGGCGGGTTATCGTAATGCTCAAACTCGCCGGCGGCCTGCTTTTCGTTATAGGTCGAGATCTTGCGCACGTTAAGGCGCTCGAAGACCTTCAGGCGGCGCTCCATTTCGGACACCGCCCACTGCAAGGCACTCGCGGCCTGCTTGGGCTCGGTCACCACAGGCACGTAAAGATGCGGTAGGCCGTTATAGCCTGCGAGCTCGACGCGCTTGGGGTCGACCATGATCAAGCGAACGTCCTCGGGAAGGGCGCGCATGAGCAGGGTCGTGATGATGGAGTTGATCATGACCGACTTACCGGAACCCGTGGTACCGGCGATCAGCAGGTGGGGCATCTTGGCGAGGTCGGCGACGACCGGCGTGCCCTCTGCATCGCGGCCGATGGCAAGCTCAAGCGGACCGCCCTTAACATAGGGCAGCACGTCTCCCAAGTTGACGTTCTGACGCTTGCGATTGGGAATCTCGATACCCACGAGCGAGGTGCCGGGAATCGGCGCAAAGATACGCACGGACTGAGCAGCAAGCGACAGCGCGATGTCGTCCTCAAGGCTCGAAATTTTGCTCACGCGCTCGCCCTCGCCGGGCTGCAGCTTAAAGGTCGTCACCGTGGGGCCGGCAATCCAACCGACGACGCGAGCGCTACGGCCAAACTCAAGCAGCGTGGACTGCAACGACTCGGCGGTCTGTTCCAGTTCCTTGTCCGAAGATGCGGCAGAAGCGGACTGAGGGTTTGCATGCAGGATTTCGAGCGGCGGCAGCTTAAGGCCGTCCTCATCTTCGCCCTCGTTATCCGCGGGGGCATTGTCCGCTCCCCCATCGCTAGAAGTAGACGCCTCGGCAGCGCCCGCGACAGCCGTATCGGCAACCTTGGGATGCTTGAGGAAATCAGGGATTTGAGGGGCGGCCGAGACGGGATTCACGGCAAACGGCGGCTCGGACTCGTCGATCTTGGCCGGATCGTCCTCCATTGAAAGCTGGCCGGTCACCTGACCGCGCTTTGCATGACGTCGCGGAAGCAAGGTGGTTTTAGCAGTCTCGAGCGTGGACTCGTCGTCCTCGTCATCACCTTCGGTAAGTTCAATCTCGCTCTCGGACCAAGACGGGTCGGGCTCACTCGTATTGAGCTTAGGGGCCGACTTGCCTTTCTTGGCATGACGGCGCGGCAGCAGCGTGGTCTTAGCGCGTTCGGCCTCAACGGCATCGGACACGTCGACAAACGGATCCTCGTCTTCGTCGTCATCGTCCAAAACCGGGTACGCATCGTTGCCCATGACCGTGGTCACGGACATATCGGATCCCTTTTGACGAAGAATGCTCAGGTGCGGACGAGCAACGCCGGGCACCGACAGGGCTTCGTCGTCACCCCACGGACTCGCGTTGACGTCGGCACGACGGCGCTCGGCAAAATCGGCCGCACGGTCGCGGGCAGAGCGCAAAACGCCGCCCACCGAAAAGCCGATGATGACAAAGCCGACGACGGCCAGACCCAACAGGACCACCATCGCAATAGGCTTACCCAGAGCATTCTGCAGCGCGCTCGCAATAAACGCACCGATGTAGCCACCCGAGGCGGACAGGTTTTGCGGCGTGAACATAAGGTCGCACGAGTCGCTCGTACCCGGCACCATCAGTGAAAGAAGGGAGACGACGGCGATAAAGACCACGGCGCCGCCCGCAACAGAGCGCACGTTGAGCGGCGAGTCCTCGCCCAAAAAGAGCGTGGCGGCAAACAGCAAAATAACGATCGGCAGCACGTAGGCGCCCAGGCCAAAGCCAAGGTGGTAGAAACCAGCAACCACAGCCGTAACGGGTGCGGTCGCCGGCGATATCACGGCAATAAAGGACGCAATCGCCAAAACGGCAATGACCACGCCGGCGATATCGCGGTTGGCCGAAGGCTCGACCAGGGGCTCAAAATCGTCGAACTCGGCCTCGTGGCCCTTATTGGCACGAAGATGGGAACCGGCACCCTTAGCAGATGCCGGTTGGTTGTTGGCTTTATTGCCTTTGGCGTTTTGTGCAGATCCGCGCGCCAAACTAAACCTCCATGACGACCGGGATGATCATCGGACGAGTACGCGTACGGCTCCAGATAAAGTTAGAGAGCGAGTCGCGCACGGCCTTGCGAATGGCATCGGAACCGCTGCTCGTAAAGCTGAACTTGCCCTTCTCGATCGTCTTCATGATGGACGCCGAGGCGTCCTCGGAGAATTGGTCGTCGATGGCAAAGGAGACGCCGCGGCCCGAGAACTCGATGGCCTCGATCTTCTTGTGCTTGAGCGAAACGACTACTCCTGCGTGGTAGAATGTGGACGAAGGGAGTGGATTCCGTGTCAGATTTTGATTTTGAGCAGTTTCGATCTGATGAAATAGCGCTTTCCAATACGGCCAGTTCCACATTGGCCGAGGTTACTAAAAAAGTCAGGGCCAACATACAGCGAGAGGCTGACCGAGATGAAGCAATTATGAAAACTGCTGAGCTCTTGTCGGAACTCGATAAAAAGTTAGAGCGTGAACGTGCAGAGCGCGACGCCGCAGAAAAAGCCGCTCCCCGCATGGCTGATACCCGCCGTGGCCGGTGTCGTCGCGGTGCTGGGAATCGTCGTCTGCATCGTGACCGCTACGGGAAAAGCGCCCACGCGGAACGTCTCCATGAAAGCGGCCGCCACAGAACCGGTCTTGCAGCCCGCGCCTGCGGAAACCACGCCCAAGGCAACCACGCCCAAAGCAACCGTGCCCAAGGCCACGGAACCCAAGCCCGAACCCACTACGAAGCCTACACAGCCCAAGAACTATATCGAAAATGTGGATGGTTACTGGGAAAGCACAAATCTGAAAGACGGGAACTTCAGTCTGAATGTCCACGCGCTGGTTTTTTACACCCCGCTGGTACGATGCAGGGAAATGACCGTCAATATGGAAGTATCCATGAACGCGGGAACAAAGTGCAAAGAATGGCAGGTGTGGGGAAGAGTGAACGGGCAGTTCCAGAAAATCGCCAAGATCTCCCTGCCCGCCGGTGACGGCGCTGGCTCCGAGACGATTACATTCGATACGCCGCTGACATTTGACGCGGTCATCGTAACGCCGACGGTGATCGGCGGGTATTCGTGGTCGATGGGTCTGTCCGTGACGGATGCTTGGCTTGCGGATTGATATGCAGAACAGTACGCGAAATCGGCGGGAACCCGAACGTTCCCCAAAAGAGAGGATTGAATTATGGAAGTACGCAGATGCATGAAATGTATGCATGAGCTG
>OGYO01001030.1_pt1 | contig 15160 bp, 3 predicted proteins | sample 1576561 | NCBI WGS metagenome assembly OGYO01 (sample SAMEA3541507, study PRJEB24748) | human gut metagenome | biome: human gut; feature: human-associated habitat; material: faeces | place: China | collected 2012 | reverse complement strand
ACGACCTCTACGATGTCAACGTAGCGCTCTGACCAGCTGAGCTATAACCCCTTGCCTTTCGGTAGATTCTATTATACACATAATTTTGAATTTTGCAACCCCTTTTTTGAAATTTATTTTTCGGGGAAATTGTGGTATAATGAGTATAATGTTTAAAAACGGAGCAGAAATGCTTTTAAAACAAGGATTTTTTGAATTTGAACGGAGGAAAAAATTTATGGCTTTTTTTTCGAACGGCGAGGACAAGCTCAAGTTGATGATACTTTTTACCCTTGAGTGCGCCGAAATGCCTCTTTCCCGTGAACAGATTGCAACTGTAATGAGCGAAAACGGGGTTGAAAACTATTTTGACGTGTGCGAGCACATAATCGATTTGGAAGCAAACGGCTGCATTGCATCCGTGCCGACATTCAAAATGCAGATGATAGTTATGACTCCGCGCGGAGAGGAGATTATGAATCTTTTCGGCAAAAACCTTCCGAAATCCCTGCGTGAGTCGATTGAGGGATTTGTCGGCAGCAACAAAGATGAGTTCCGTCGGGAGAATACCTCGCGCATTATCACAACCCCGCTGCCGGACGGCGGTTTCGATGCAACTTTTGCGCTTGTCGAAAACGGGGATGCGATATTTGAAATCCGCATCAAGCTCCCGAATGCGGAGTACACGCGCCTTGCAGAGAAAAATTGGGAGGCTCAGAATCAAAAAATATATATAGATACGCTGCTTGCGCTTGTGAAGACGTATCAGAATGCGCAAAACTCGGATGCAGCAGAAACTTGCGCACAGAACAATATATAGTGCTTGGCGGCAGTTTCGTTTTTTCGCGGAATGGTTTATAATAAGCATACTCCGATCACGGTTCGCACTCGCTTTGCTGTGCAGAGGGAATGCTGCCGGATTAAATCTGAAAGGTGGAAAACTCAATGTCAAAAACAAGAAAATATATCAGAATCATGTGTGTTATTCTGTCCGTCGCCGCACTGTTGACCTCCGCTGCGGGCTGTTCACGCAAATCAAACAAAAATGAAAAGGTATTGAAACAGATAATCAATAATCCGGATAGTTATCCGCAGCTCTCTTTTGCGGAATTCAACACGCTGATAAACGGCAAGACGGGACTTTCGGCTGCTGAACTTCCGCGGGACAAGGCTTGCGACACGGGCGATAACGGCTATGATTTCACAAGGTACATAGTCGGCGGGGAATTCATCTTCTCGTGCTATATCAATTCGAAAAAGCCGGATCAGAGCATGTACTCACTCAGCTATTTTGAAAACGGCAGCATCGTTGATGAAGTTTACGGACTTCAAAAATTTCCGGATTTCCTGAAAAAATACGGGAAATAAAGCGTCGATGTGGATTGATGTGTACACATCTTCTTTAACAAGTCTTTCGCTTATTAATACGGCGTCCTCGTAGTTGTAACCTTCCCATGTAGAGAATGCTATAATTACGTTTCTTCCTAATGCCATTTCACCATTCTTTGTAGCTGGTCCATCTGCTAGGATGTCTCCAGCTTTAACTACTTCACCCTTTTGAACAACTGGTCTTTGGTTAATACATGTACCACCATTTGTTCTCTTGAATTTACGTAGTCTGTAATGGTCTATCTCATTTTTCTTATTTCTTACTTGTACTTCGTCAGCTGTAACCTTTTCAACAATACCTTCATTTTTAGCAGTTACTGTTGTTTCAGAATCACGTGCAGCCTTGTATTCCATACCTGTTCCAACTATTGGAGACTCTGGTATTAAAAGTGGAACTGCTTGACGTTGCATGTTAGATCCCATTAGAGAACGCTTAACATCATCGTGCTCCAAGAAAGGTATCATGGCAGCAGCAACAGAAACTAATTGTTTTGGTGAAACATCTACATAGTCTACTTCGCTTGCCTTAACCTCTGTAATTTCAGATCTACGTCTTACTTTTACCATTTTGTTTACAAATCTGCCTTCTGCGTCTACTGGTTCTGATGCTTGTGCGATTGTATATTTATCTTCTTCATCAGCAGGCATATAATCAACTATATCTGTTAATTTACCTGTTTCTTTATCAACTTTTCTATATGGTGTTTCTACAAATCCATATTCGTCTATCATAGCAAATGATGAAAGTGCAGAGATAAGTCCAATGTTTGGTCCTTCTGGAGATTCAACTGGGCATAGTCTACCATAGTGAGTATAGTGAATATCACGAACCTCGAATCCAGCTCTTTCACGAGAAAGACCTCCAGGTCCTAATGCAGAAATTCTTCTCTTATGAGTAAGCTCTGATAATGGGTTTGTTTGATCCATGAATTGTGATAATTGAGAGCTTCCAAAGAATTCTCTTATTGATGATGTAATAGGTTTTGTATTTATTAATGTTTGTGGTGTTACAGAGTCTAAATCTTGTATTGTCATTCTTTCACGAACAACTCTTTCAAGTCTTGTTAAACCAATTCTGAATTGGTTTTGTAGTAACTCACCAACACATCTAATACGTCTGTTTCCTAAGTGATCTATATCATCAACTTTTCCTATTCCATAATCTAGATTTAATAGGTAACTAATAGATGCAATCATATCCTCTGTTGTGATTGTTAGAGGAACTAATTCGTTGTATCTTTCTTTAATTACATCATGTAATTTCTCGTCTGGAGTTGTATCCATTATAGATTTTAATACATTGTAATTAACTCCTTCTTTGAAGTGAAGGTCAGATAAATCCACATTTGGTAACATTTTGTGGATATTTACTATTCCATTTCCTATTACTCTTACTTTTTGGTCATCAACTAATACATCTACTATATTAATTCCAGAATCTTGAATAGCTTCTGCAGCTTCTGCAGTAATTCTTGTATTCTTTTCTGCTAAAACTTCACCTGTTGATGGATCTACTATATCATCATAAGCAACTTGTCCTGTTATTCTAGTTGCTAAACATAATTTTTTATTAAATTTGTATCTTCCTACTTTTGCTAAATCATATCTTCTGTTATCGAAGAATAAACCATCGAATAAGTTTCTAGCAGCATCAGCTGTTGGAAGTTCCCCTGGTCTTAATTTCTTATATATTTCAATTATTGCTTCATCTTGAGTTTTTATTGTATCCTTATCAAGAGTCGCCTTGATTTTTGGATCATTTGCAAATAGGTCTAATATTTGCTCATCTGTTACAAATCCTATACTTCTTAATAAAGATGTAACAGGTAATTTTCTTGTTCTATCAACTCTTACATAGAAAATATCATTTCCATCTGTTTCGTATTCTAGCCATGCACCTCTTATAGGCATAACAGTAGATGTGTATATTCTCTTTCCTGTTTTGTCGTAGTCTTGTGCATAGTAACAAGATGGAGAACGAACTAATTGGCTTACAATTACTCTCTCTGCTCCATTGATAATAAATGTTGCACTGTCTGTCATTACTGGGAAATCACCTAAATAGATTTCTTGCTCTTTAATTTCACCAGTTTCCTTGTTGATAAGACGAACTTTAACATGTAATCTTGTTGAATATGTAGCGTCTCTCTCTTTTGCCTCTTCCATTGTGTACTTTGTTTTTTCTTCCATGTGATAGTCTAAGAATTCAAGTACTAAGTTTCCAGAATAGTCCACTATTGGAGAAATATCTTTTAATACTTCGCCTAAACCTTCCTCTATAAACCAATTATAAGAATCTTTTTGTACTTGAATTAAGTTAGGCATTTCTACGAAATCACCTATCTTAGAAAAAGATTTTCTTGTGCATTTTTCGTGTTTTACTTCTTTTAGATTCAAAGTTACTCACCTCATAATAAAAATTAAAGCAGAATTTGAAATATATAAGATTTCAAAAAAGTCCTTCTTGTTTTTAGCCACTTTGTAAATTGCTTGCTCACTGCTCCTTTAAGCTTGCTTTTCACTAGTATTTTCTAAAACAATTCCTCTTTTTTGATAATTTATCAATAACATAAAAAGACAACAAAAAACCTATTGACAATCTATGCTGTTTTTGTCAATTAGTTCTTTTGTATGTTCCCTATTTTATTTAGTACTTTTGATTACTAATTTATTAATATTAACCACCCTTGCTATCTCGTTGGAGATTAATAAAATTTAATTTTTGTTGAAAATATTCCATATTATCAACACTATACTAATTATACAATTTTTGGTATGTTTATGTCAATAGAAAAGATGAAAAATTTAGAAAAACTTTCTATTGTTTCGAACATAAAAAGAAAACTAATAATACCATTTTTTTAGCCTCGACACATTGTTCCTAGTCGGAGCTACTTCGGACTCCCCAAAAGGTGAACTCGGGTCTTGCTTTCAAAAATGGTATCACTTGTTTTCTCGTTTTGAATTTGAAACTAAAAATCAAAAAAGCATAGTATTTTTAATATATTCGTGTTATACTATTATTAGATTTTTTAAGAAAGGATAGTGAAATTTATGATTAATGAAAAGCAAGAAATTCTTGCAACAGTCAATACTTTACCTGACAATACAACTTGGGACGATGCAGTTTATACTTTATATCTACATTCGAAATTACAAAAAAGTAAAGATGATATAAAAAATGGTAGAGTAATGTCTATTGAAGAATCTAAAGAAAGGATGAGGAAAAAATATGCAAATTTTCATGTCAAATGAGGCTCATGAAGATATAGATTCTATTTTTGAATATATATCACATGACTCTATTAAATATGCGAATGAAACCTCCGAAAGCATATATTCTCGCATATATGAGTTGGAAAAAGCTCCATATTTAGGTAGATATGTTTCCGAACTTCCAGATAAACATTTACGAGAACTCATTTATAAAAAGTATCGAATAGTTTATGATATTTCTGAAGATTCAAAAACAGTTTACATACATTTTGTTGTTCACGGTTCAAGAAGTTTTAAATCGTTTTATAATTCCTATATCAAAAATAATTTTTAAGTCAGACTAATTAATCGTATCAAATAAATTCCAAACAACTCTATATAGTAAAAAAATTAGAGACATGTTTTCACATATCTCTAATTTTTTATTGTTTAGATTATTTTCTCTTTTTTAATACTACCAATGTTATTGTTATTCCTGCGATTAAGATTAGGGCTATTGCTCCGCCTAATACGTAGAATAGATGTGTGTTACCAAATGGAGGTAATATTACTACTTCTTGAGAATCGTCTGCATCTATTTCGCGTGGTTCCATTGTTGGGTCTTGGTTACCTACAACTGAGTATGACATTTTTCTACCAACTGTATTTTGTGTTGTTACAAGTTCTGTCATGTTGTTATATATTCTGTCATCACTACTACTGTCTTGAGTAATCATTTGTGTTAATATTAATTGTACTCCACTTACACTTTGTGTACTGTTTACAGTGTTTAATGCGTTCATTGGGTCATCTTTAAATGCTTTGGCAATTTTGTCTTTTACATTTCTTTGGTCTGCAATTACTGGTATTAAACCTTTCGAAGCAGCTGTTGTTGTTATAATGTGACCGTCTGTATACTTATTAACATTATCTTTTAATCCAGTATTTAACAATCCATTGTTTAACAAGTCTGCACTTGAAATTGTATTCCAATTTTGGTTTTGAGCCTTGTTAAATTGTAAGTTATTTCTTGTTGACGTGTTATCATCGTTTGAATTGTAATCATTTACTTGTGTTCCAACATAGTCAACTAAAATTTTTGGATCTGTTTTTACTATTGTGCTCGTGTCTGCAACTTTTCCCGTGTAGTAGAATTGCTCTTCATTATAGTCAACTTCACCAACGTTTGCTACTGTTATAGCATATGTTATTTGAAGTGTTGAACCATGCATCAATTCTTCATCCATTGTAAGTTGTACTTTACCTTTATTTGTAGAGATTTGTCTTACTACTGGGTTTAGCATTAAACTATTGCTATAGTTCTTGTCTGTGCTGTACACGTTATCTGTATCTTGTCCATGTGCTTTATGATCTATCCATAATACGTTTGTTGCTCTAGCCGATGCATCGAATAATGTGCTATTGTTTGCAAGTGTTAATTTAACATTTGTAATTTGTTTTGTAACTTTAAGCTGTGCCTTTGGTCTTTGTACTAAACCTAAATCTAAGTCTTTTAATACGTAGTAGCCAGCCATTTGATAATTTTCTTTACCTATATTGTCATGTCCTGTACCAGATGTATTTGTTACTCCAGGTTCTTCACCATTTCTGTTATATTCGAAGTTCACATCTATTTTTCCAGATTCTGCAATCATATATGTATTTTTCATAAATTCATTTAACAAGTTTTTCATTTCTTCAGCAGTATATTTTGTACCATTATATTCTGGTATGCTTTCATAAGAAGCTAATATTTCTGCTAAGTGGTTTGTCATATCTCCATTAGAGTAAGCCTCAACATTTTTTCTTGCATTGTTGCAGTTTACTAAGTAATCTGCATTTGGTGCAACATTTACAACATTGTCATCCTTGTTCATTATATCTTTGGCATCTGAATATTGTCCTTTGTCTGCTTCTCTAAAGTTATATTCATATGAACCTGTTTTATTGTTCGTGTATGCTCCTGAGCCATTGTTTACACCAACTTGATATGAAGTTGATTTATAGTCTTGACCATTATAAGAATTCTTGTTTAATCCTATGTTTGCAGATGAAGCAGAGTATCCACTTCCTTCTGTTTTCTTCTTATACCCTTCTTGTGAAGCATATAAGTTTGTTACAGGATTTTCTTCTTCGTTTCCATTGTTATAATTTGTATACGTTGTTCCAAGAACTGTGCTCTCACCAGAACCATATATAAATCTTACAATGTAGTCACCTGGTGCAAATGATGTAAATTTGTATTTTCCATCAGCGTTAGCAGTGTCTATTGTATAATTTGGTACTAAACCACTGTTGTTTATAATTGGTGTTGTTGAATCAGTGTTTCCAGAAAGAACTTCTTTCCATATATACTCATATGTTTTTCCGTCTTTTCCTTGTCTTAACTCAACTAATTGTACTCTTACACCGTTTATTCCGGTTTCATTGTCTTTTAGTCCATCTCCGACTCTTGCATTTTGTTCATCTACATTTCTAGTATCCTCAAATACCGTTCCTTCTACTGTTCTTAAGTTATCTCTGTTTAGAATAATTCTAATATTTGGAGCTTTATCTGTATCATTTTCGAAGTTCTCATATTTAATTGCTCCGTCTTTTGGTACATCTGTTGGGTTTAGGTTACCTGGTGTAGAGTTGCAATCTGCTATACCAGCAATATCTCCAGTTTTGTATTCTTGTTGTGTTTGAGAATTGTCTGTATTTGGAGCTTTTGCTTTTTGTCCATAGTATGATTTGTATCCATTAATTTCTGCAATATTTTCTTTACCAACACCCTTGGCTGTTCCACTTGCAACATCTTCATCTAGAATTATATTTCCATTATTCTTTCTTACCTCAAATGTTACATAGAAGTATACATCTTTGTTGTCATCTGGGTCTGATAATGGGAACATGTTGCTTGTTACAGCATCATTTGTTGCATTACTGTAGCTTTGATCACCTGTAATATATAAGTTCTTATATCCGGCTATTGTAGTTTGAGTTTCTACCCCATATCTACTAGCATCTTTCAAATATACATTTCCGATCTTATTTCCGTTATTATCTCCTAAATATGAGCGGTCTTGTACATATGCGTAATCCGCATCATAGTAATCCACAACTTCTGTTACAGCTACTGCGATATTTTCTGACCTATTACGTATTGTAAATTTATATGTTACATATACTTTCAATTCAGAATCCTCAGATAATCCTAAATTTTCTAATGTAGTAGCATTATCTACTATTGAATAATTATCTACTTTGTAATCATAATCTTCTCTGTATAGCTCTCTTGAGTAATCATTTCCATAGTAACTTGCATCTGAAAGTCTTGTCTTGACCTCCCAGTAAGAGTTTCCAGCTGCGTCTGTTTCTAATCCATCTCTCTTATTATATGTATACACTTGTGTTTTTCCATTAATCTCTAATGTTGCTTTGTATACATCTTTTCTTAAGGCTAAGTCTAATTGTTCTCTTAGAACTAATCCTAAGTTAATATGATGCATTACATCTGGATTCTTGTACAATGTTTCAATTTTTTGTGCTGCTACAAATTTCAATACTTGTGCAGTATTTGATTTTGCATTTAAGAAATCTTCTGTTACAAATACTTGGAATCCTGGATATAAATCTTTGGTTGATGTTCCATTACATGTATACGCATCCATCATAGATTGATTTACATATTCGTCTTTAGACTTTCTTTCTCCATTTGAACTTACTTCTCCCTTTATGTTTCCAAACTTATCAATTGTTCCAGCTTTTTCAAGTTCATCTCTTGTATGCATTTCACTTGGATTGTTTGTTGTAACTGTATTCTTTGGAGCTGAACCAATTTCTCTAAAGCTTGCATTGAAAGTATCTCTTTCTTTTAATATGTCTAAGCCTTTTGATGTATTATCCCAGTTTGAATCTTGTCTGTTTACATTATAAACTGTTGGTTGATAATATTGACCATTATATGTGAATTTTACATAGTATTGGTACATTGCATTTTGTTTTTGGAATAAGTATTCTCCATTATTATCTGTTGTTGTTGCTGCAATAAATTTTCCTGATTGATTTCCATCTAATCCAGATACTTGGTATAGTGAAACTTTTACATTTGACATTGGTGTATCTGTTTGCTTATTAAATAATCCATCATAATCATTTTCTTTTCCTACTGTGCCATCTACCCAAACTCTTCCTCCTAATTCGAATGTTAAATTAATTGGAATGTCTATGTCTGGTGTATCTGGCTTATCTGGCTTTTTGCTGTCTGGTTTTGCACTTACTGTTGCAGTATATATGTTATATGTTCTGCTTCCTTCAAGAGCAACCCTTAACTGTTGAGCACGTAGGCTTCTAACTGGATATTCAGTCATCTGTACGAATGGTTGTACGACAATTACACCTTTTGAAGAAGAAAGGTAATTTACAGTCAACTTTTTATACGCTACATATGACCCAAATAAAGTCTTACGTTCATATGCATATCTAACTGTTCCCATTCCGTATCCTTCTCTTAAACGGTATTTGCTATAACTTGTTGTTGCAACATATCCAATATATTGGTATACATTTGCTTTTGTATCTAATATATTAAATTTAACAGTTGATTTTTCAAGATATTCAAGGTCCACATACATGTTTACTGTTTTTGGATAATTTGTTTTTTCAGCCGAGAATTTTACGTAGAATTTAGCATTTGATGCAGGATATTTCTTTTTCAATCCGTTTGAACCCGATACAGTTGCTCCAATAAATTCTATTTCAAAGTCATCTGTATTTTCATCATATACTAATGTTTTTTCGTTATCAGTTCCCTTATCTGTTACTAAATATATTGCCTTCATGTATGAAATATCTTCATAATATGGGTATGTAACGCTTAGAGGTCCTACAATATAGCTTTTAGTTGCTTGGTTTACAATTACCTGTGCTTCTGCTTGAGGGTCTTCTGTAACACTGTTAGTATTTTCTTCGTCTTGTTTTCCTGTTTTTGTTCCAGAAGAATATGAATCACTCTTAATACCATGAACCTGTGCTTTATATCCACTGCCATTAATATATGTATCCAAGAACTTTTGGTATGATAATGCTTTGTTGTAAAGTGTTAATCCATTGCTTGTTAAATGGTTTCCATTAGGTATAATTCCATCTAAGTCTGCAACCTTCCAATGTGCAGTCTGAATATCTGATAGAGAATATCTATTACGTATTGAACCAGTTGTTCCTGAATAAGCATTTTCCATTGTAGTTAATACAAAAGATAGTTGTGTATTTGTTGTGGCCTCTGTAGATCCAACCTGTTTATAATGATCTTCTGCTCTGTCTTGAGTTTCCATTATAACAACTTCCGGACCATATATTGCATCGCCATTCCAGTCTTTTTGTTTATTTGCTGGATTTGTTGTATCGTCATCAGTATCTTTTGGAGTCTTCCAATCGCCTAATTTAGATAATAACTCTTTCATAAGTTCTTTAGACTTGCTTCTGGCTTTAGATTGTGCGCTCATAATTGCTAGGTTTTGGTTTTCTGCAACTATAGCCCCATACCTTACCGAAATCATAGGTTTGTCTTTTTCAATTGCCCATTTTTCAGAGCCTTGGGTTCCAGGTCCATATTTTTGTTCGTAATGTATATTGCTACATACCGCAAATAAAAATGTTCTTCCTGCACGGTCTGCATCTTCTTTTGCCACCTGCCATAAATACTGTTTTACCTTTCTCTCAAAAGCCGAATACCCATATCCATTACTTGTTGTATAACCAATTTCATCTATATAATGTTTCTCGGAATCGAATTCACCATATCTTACAGCTTTACCAGCATCATTACAATATACTGTACCAGTACTCATATCCGTTGTCCAAGCTTCATATGGAAATTGATTATCTGCATTTCCCGTAAAAGCTCTTTGTTTTAATATTTGAGGAAATAGACCAGAATCACTATAGCTTAATTGTGGCATACCACTAGTCGCATTTCCTTGCCAAGTTCCATATGCTAATGAGACATTGCTTGTAGTAAAAAATGCTGTTATTGAAATTGCTGCAGTTGCTATTGTTGTTATTAAACATTTTTTTAATGTTTTATTTTTCTTCATTACTCTATCTCCTTTCTATATTAATACTTTCTTTTTTATCATGTAAATTCCTACTCCAACTATTGTAATTATCGTGATTATTAATGTAGTATAAATTACTACGTCACCTGTTTTTACAGATGTTAGTACATTTGCTGTTGAGTAGTCATCTTCATTTGTAGCCTTATTACCAGGTGTTGAGTCAATATCTAATGCACCATAATCATTTGATGTTTCATATATTTCTGCTGAGTTATTTATTAATCCAAAATCATCGTCACCATTCATATTCTTTGTTAATATTAATGTTACTTCTTTGCTTTCTCCTGGATTAATTATTGTGTTTGCAAGTGAAGCATTATATATAACTCCATCTTTACCTTCATACCAGTCTTTATTCAATTCAGAATTGAATTTTAATTCTTCTGGTAAATAATCTGCTAATTTCTTAACATATCCTGCAATTCCACCCTCATTTGTAATTGTGAATTTATATTCAACAACCATTGATGATGTATTTGCATATTTAGATTCAAAATCTAATTTTGCAAGTTTACTATTGTAAACATGTTCTTTTGTATTTTTTCCGTTGTTTACTGTTATTGCTTGTACAACTTTATCTAGTTTCAAATCAAATTTAGCATCTTCGACTATACCCAAATCAATATTGAATTGATTTGTATCTGCTAATACTATTTCCTCTGTAACAGCTGCTATTTGATCTTTTCCTTCATAGTTAACTGTTTTATCTATAGCATCTGAATTTTGTTCATCACTTACTCCAGATTTTTTATATGTTGTAGGACTATATTTTGCTGAATCATAGAAGAATATTACACTGTATTTACCTTGTGGTACATTGTTAAACATATATGAACCGTCTGTTCCAGTTGTTGTTATGCATTGTTCATTGTTTGAATTCATTGCAATATTGCTTGTATTATTATTTAATAATAATACTTTAACTCCTGAAACTCTTTGTTCATTTGCATCTTTTACACCATCTTTATTTGAATCAACCCATACAGTTCCTATTACTTTTCTTGTTTCCTTATTTGTATCATCTGGATCTACGTTTACATCTGTTTTTTCAAAATGTTTAACTATGTGTGATACTGAATTTGTTTCTACTTCTCCAATATCCTCATTTTTAAACTTCGCTTTATTTGATATTTCTGTATCATTGTCTATTGAGTTTGCTACTACATGTACATTTATTGTTACTTTTTGTCCTGCAGATAAGTAGAATTTTGTATTTATACTTCCATCACTATTTATATTAAAACTACTATCAATTGTGCCATCTTCATATACAATCTCTAAATATTTAAATGTTACTTCTGTAGGTAATGCGTCTGTAAATTCTACATCATTTAAATATATGTCTGATAAATTTTGTATAGTAAATGTGTATGCAAAATCTTCTCCTGCTGATATTGTTGTTCCAGTAGGAATATTGGCTGTTTGTGCAACATTAATTCCTGGTTTATTTATTGTAACTGATATATCATCAATGTTCTCTGTTTCTGTATTGTCAGCTTTTATATTACTTGTAATAGTTACCTCTTTTTTGTAAACTTCATTTGCTAGTTTTCCAACTTTTGTGTTTATAATTAAGGTTTTGCCTCTCTCTCCATCTACATCTCCGACTTTTACAGTTACTTTTCTGCCGCTTACTTTGACATTTGCTGTTGAAGTAATATCATCTTCTTCAAATGTATCTTCATTAAATCTTGTTAATTTTATAGAGTCGTACTCTAGCTCATCTGGCAATGTGATTGTAACAACTGTATTTTTTCTGCTATTATCAACACTTTCATTTTCAAGCTCATAATTATATTGAGATGATCTTAGTGCGATTTGGAAAGAATATGTTTCTCCTTCTTTGAGGCTCTTATATTTTGAACCGATTTGTGTGTCGAAATATACTTTTTCAATTATATTTGATACAGTATTTGTTTCTACTGATATCATATCACTATATCCAACTGTTGCTTTTAATTCAACTTTCTTTGTTTCATCACTTTGAGCTCTAAATTTAAGAGTCTTTTTTAACGTTGAATTAGCCGTAATTTTTCCTAAATTAATTTTTAATACTTCAGAATCAACATCATTATCTTCATATTGTTGCAATTCACTAATCAAATTTTCATATTTTGTTAGATCAATTACTTCATTTTCTGGTAAATTCAATAATTCCTCATATCTAGACTCATCATATTCTTCATCTTCTGGAACTTTATATGTATAGTCATCTCCATCTTGTGGAATAAAGCTTAATTCAGGTGGCAATTTTATTTCTACTGTTGTGTTTTCTGCATCTACTACACCAGTATTATTTATTGTTAATTCATATTCAAGTATTTCTCCAGATTTTACGCTAGCACCTTCGCCTATTGTTGATGTTAATTTTGCATCTAATTTAGCAATACTTCCTGTTGTAAAACCTATTTTTGTTGCTATTGCTTTATCTGTAATTGTTCCAGATGTTTTATTATTGTTGAAAAATACTCCATAATTTTCATATACTTCTTGATCATAGTCTAAGTTTGCAGGTAATGTTGCTTTATATGAAAATGTGAATGTGTCTCCACCGTTCATTGCATAATCTTCATTTAACACTATCATGTAGGATTTTATTTTTGTATAATCTGTTACACTTGTTGTCCATCCATTTTGTGAATTAGATAGGTCTGTTGTTGCTTCTCCATTTTCTGAATAATATATTGTAACTTTTGAAGCATCTACTCCTGTTACTGTTAGTCCAGATGTAAGTGGCATTGTAATATTTGAGCCTAAACTTAATGATGTTGATACATCTTTGTTATCTTTAAATGGTGTTCTTCCTAATACAACAACATGGTCTAGTGTGTTTTCATAATTGTTTATTACATTCATTGTGTATGTAACTTCTTTTTGTTCTGCTTTTGTTGGTATTAAGGCTTTTTGAGATTCTCCATTAATAACTTCTATTTTTTCGTCTCCATTATATCCTGTCATTGAGTTTGTTGTTACAACTCCTGATGGAGCAATATATTTAACGTCTGTTGCTACATTTGTAACTGTTGAATCTCCATTTGTTATTTCTGCTGTTATTTGTGTATTTGTTGTTGGTGTTAATGTATTTAATGTAATGTCTGTTGTTAATACAACTGTTGCACCCTTGGCAGCAACATTATTATATTTTGTTTGTGTTCCTTTTAATTTTAATTCTAGTGTTTTTGTACCGTCACCATTTTCATAAAACATTATAGAATCTTCATCAATTTCAAGCTCATCATCGAAATATACTTTACAATCTTTCACATTGATTGTTTCTATATTTTCTGGAAACGTAATTTTAATTTTGGGGTTTGTATACATAGTGTCATCTGCACTGTCATTTTCTAATGTAACTTTAATTTCTACATTTTCATTTTTTACTATTGTAGATAATCTATTGTTACTTGTTGTTATGCTTGCTTTTTGTGTTGGTTCTGTTAAATCAACATTTTTTGTACTTTCTGTACTAACAATATCTATATCAGAATTTTTTGCTGTTCCTGTTACTTGAGTTTTTATTTGTGTAAAACTTCTTAATTGGCTTGTACTGTATTCAATATTTTTAGCTAAAGCTTTTGTTATTTCGAATATAACATTTCCTTCTGCTTGTGGTTTTGATGTTTTTATTGTTATACTGTTTGTATTAAATGGTACTAAGTTTACTACTATTTTATTGTCTTTTACTTCTGTATCTTTGTTTATTGTTGCAAGTGTTGTTCCTGCTTCATTTAGAATAGTAATTTCACCATTTTCCCCAAACACTTTGTTAAATTCTTGTTTTGATATTGCTAGTGTTTTGTTGTAAGCATAATTTACTCCACCAACTGTTGTTGATTGTTCGCTTCCATTTGCAGTTACAAATTGGTCAACATCTTGTTTTAATACTATTGCATCTATTACATCTGCATATGAAACATGGGCTGTATACTGTGCCACATATTCTGTTTCCTTTTTATTTTCGTCTGCAGCATTTTTGTTATTATATATGTAACCTTTGCTTATGCTTTGTGTTGCATTAGATGTAAATTCTACTATATCTCCTATTTTTTTAGTTTGATCTTCGTATCCATCTACATGTGCACTTACTTTGTTTACTCCATTTTTTACATATAAGTTCATACTTGAGCTTGCATCATATGTAACTCTTGTAACTGAATCTTTTACAGCCTCATATACATCTGATGAATATATGTATGTTACTATAAATTCATCTGCTGTATTTTTAGCCCATTGGATTTTTCCATTTACAGCATTATTATTTACTGTAATTGTTATTTTTCCTGTTGTGCTATCATATGACCAGTTATTCTTAGAGAAGTTATCTCCGTTTGCATCTCCATTTGTTGCATTTGTAGAGTTTGCAACTACTGTAACTGTTTCTGGGTATTTATTATTAATTTTTGGAGCATTGACTTCTATGTTTGTATTCTTTATTGGCAACACACTGTTTTCAACATATGATGTAATTTTGCCTTGAGTGATTAGCTTGCTTACATTGT
>OGYO01001028.1_pt1 | contig 15162 bp, 12 predicted proteins | sample 1576561 | NCBI WGS metagenome assembly OGYO01 (sample SAMEA3541507, study PRJEB24748) | human gut metagenome | biome: human gut; feature: human-associated habitat; material: faeces | place: China | collected 2012 | reverse complement strand
TGCAACGTGACATATCACATCGAAGATATCGGCATCTTTCAATGCCGGATTTGCTTCACGTACTGCGTCTATCAAGATGGCATATTCCTTTAACTCATCCATAACCGCCTGTTTGCGTTCTGCTTCAGTCCACATTTGTACGAAATCATCCAAACTTTGATAGTGTCGCAACAGTTGCTTTCTCGCAAAGGACTGAACGCTTTCCGTTCTCATGGTTTTGCCATCCTCTCCCAAAACAGATACTATCTCATGAGCAATACGAATATCCTTTCCATTGATAAGATACTTTTCACGAGGTTCGTGAGCTGTTGGAGGATTTGAGGGAACAGGCGGATATGGCTTCGGCTTTTTTTCACCGCCTTTGGGTGGTTCAGGGTCGCCGTCAAATGACGGGTCTTTGAATTTTGCGGTAGCATTACGGAAGTCGAGGATTTCCAGATGCCACTTGCCTTTGTCTTTTCTAAGTCGTGTGCCACGCCCGATGATTTGCTTAAATTCCGTCATAGAGCCAATTTCTTTATCAATGACGATTAAGCCACAAGTTTTGCAGTCCACTCCTGTAGATAGAAGTTCGGAGGTAGTAACAATTACCGGATAAGGTTCGTCAACACTGATAAAGTTGTCTAACTGCTTCTTCCCCTCTTTGTCCTCTCCGACAATGCGTGTTACGTAGTAAGGAGATTTTTTACATAAATCGCTATTCATGTTGATAAGCAGTGTTCGCATTTCGGCGGCTTCCTCAATATCTGAACAGAACACGATTGTCTTTGTCATACGACCGATGTCGTATAACATTTGGGTAATCCTGTGTGCTACTACTTTACGCCTTAACTTAATGGCAAGGTCACGACCTATATTCTGTCTTTGATATAATTTCTGTTCAATCTCCTTTCCTAACAAATCTATTTCACCTTCATCGGGAGTCCAGCCCTGCAAATCAACGTTGATGAAGTCGGCAGTAACCCGATATGGAGCCAAGAAACCATCTTGGATTCCTTGAAGAAGGGAATAGGTATATACCGGCTCTCCGAAATAATCCAAGTTGTTTGCTCCTTCATCAGCTTTCGGGGTAGCAGTCATACCGATTTGGGTAGCCGAGCTGAAATACTCCAATACTTTGCGCCATGCAGAATCGTCCTTTGCGCTACCACGATGGCACTCGTCAACGATAATCAAATCAAAGAAGTTTGGCTGCACCTCCAAAAACGGATCTGGCTTGCCCTCTTTTCCAACCAGTTGGTGGTATAACGCCATATATACCTCGTATGAGGAGTCAATTTTCTCTTCGCCTTCCCCAACAGAAGTTATCTTAGTCATAAACTTCTTGAAAGGTTTGAGGTCTTGCACCATTGTTTGGTCAATGAGGATATTTCGGTCTGCAAGATAAAGAATCTTTTTCTTTGCTCCACTTTTATGGAGACGATGGATAATCTGGAAAGCAGTGAAAGTCTTACCAGTACCGGTAGCCATTACGACAAGTACACGCTGTTGTCCTCTTGCAATGGCTTCCACTGTACGGTCAACCGCTATACGTTGGTAATATCTTGGCTCATGGCTATGGGCATCATAATAAAACGGTGTTTCTATTATGTTAAGTTCATCCGATGTATAGTTCTTGGATGCAAGATAACGATTGTATAATTCCTCTTCTGTCGGGAAATTCTCTAATTTGATTTCGGTTTCTTTCCCTGTGATAAAGTCATGTTCCAAGAAAGCATCACCATTACTGGAGTACGCAAATTTCAAGTCAAGGATTTGGGCATAATCCATAGCTTGTTGAATACCACCCCCAACGGCATGTTTGTTATCTTTAGCTTCTACCACTGCAATGGGCTTACCATTATGGTATAATAGATAATCAGCCTTTTTGCCCTCTGCTACTGAATGTTGGTTGCCAACAACAAGTACTCGACCATCCGTGAAATAATACTCTTCACGCATATTTACGCTTACAGCCCAGCCCTTTTGTTGGAGTGCTGGGGTAATGAACAAGGTGCGTATCTCTTGTTCTTTGAGTTCTTTCTTGTTTACTTCCATGATAATAAATTGTTTTAAGATTTATTACTGCTAACAATCAAATCTTTCACATCAATATCAAGAACATTAGCTATATCATTAAGGGTTTTGAGGTCTGGTTGAACAGAATTACTACACCATTTACTCACAGTGCAATTGGATTTACCAATCTGTTCTGCAAGCCATTTTCCTGTTTTTTGTTGTTCTGCAAGTACGACTTTTAGTCTGTTCAAATTAGCCATGAGGTAAAACGTTTTAATTCAAGAGCAAATTTATATAAATACTCTGATAACATAAGCAACTTCCGATAATAATTATTATTTGGAAGCGAAAAAATGGCTTAGATACCGTATTTCGACAGGATATTTTCGTCAATTTCAATTTTATGCCGACCTGTTGTAGTTCGCAGATTCTTTCTTACGGTGTCAAACGTGGAGTTAGTGAACCATTCGGCAAATGTCGCCATCACAAATGATGTAGTTACATCTCCACCTATATTATATTGGAAAGCGATGTTCCAAGCAAAGTTCTTTAAAGAGATTTGTGTGAGCGAACTATGTTTCTTAATATGAATCTCGGTCATGGAAAGCACTTGACGATTAGTCACAAAATAGCGGACAGATTCGCAAATTTGGAAAATCTCTGTTTCGTCCAAATCAAAACGCTTGAATGTGTCTCGTGTATATTTCAGGATAGCATTTAATTTCTTGTCTTCTTCTCTTTCTTTTTGTTGCTTGTATTGTTGTTGCTCATGCTGGTATTCATAATGGAATAATTCCATACGCCTTTTTTGTACTTCTACACAATCTTGGGTATGTAAGGATGCAACAGCCGAAGTCTTTTTATCTGTCACTTCATCGGCTAATGCCAAATGTGACAAAGGAGTTTCTATAATGTATCTTGCTATAGAGATGCAAAGATGATATAGAAGTTTCAGTATCACATATCCGACAGCCATAACGAACGGAAGCAAACTCATTCGTATGCTAAGCATATTGCATATTTGAAATGCAATCATTGAAGCCAGCAACACCGCAATGACCTCTATTGTCAAAGAATGGAGTATATATTGTTTTTGCTTCATGCCTATTGTTTTTTATTTAGCAATGCAAAGGTATAACACTTTTTCATAAAAAACGAAAGGAAAAAATAGATACCGCTTTGCAAATCAATAGCTTATGAAAAGAAAAGCATAATAAGAGAAAATATCGAAGACTATCTGAAAACAAGAGAAAATAGAAATCGTCAAAAATAGTATAGTTAAACTAAGTTAAAGTTTTTTGCGGTAGCTTTTCTATTCTCGCTAAGGCTGAAATATAGAGTAAACGAAGTAAAGTAATCATATTTGTACCAAGTTATATATAATACACTGATATACAGTAGTAATTATCTTTGAGGAAGTCAAATGATTCCGATAAGGAAACAGATAACAAACAATAAGCAAAAAGCGTGCAGCTCAATGAGCTGCACGCTTTTGTATTTTTTATTGTTATATACTTGTCGATATAAGAACACTGAGTTCTTTCTCTTTAATTCTAAAGAATCTATTTGCCATTACAAGTATTTAAGTCCTCATTAAAATATAAATCATGATATTATATTTTTCTTTGATGATTTATTTAATTAACCTAGGTAATGGCAAATATGAGATTAGTAAAATTAAAGAACCGTCCGAGTAAGGGCGTTTTCGTTTTTGAATACATGCAGGAGCAGATAGAGCGTCTTAGAGGGCAAGGAAAAGAACGGACAGTCGAAACATATCAGTCCGCATTGAACAGCTTCATGAAGTTCCGTGACGGCATAGACTTATGTTTTGATGAGATGGATGCAGATTTGATGGAACATTATGAAACGGAGATGCGCTCCACTCACCATTTAAGTCGTAATACCACCTCTTTTTATATGCGTATTTTGCGTTGTGTGTATCGCAAGGCAGTGGGTGAGGGACTGGCCCTTCCTGCAGATCCTTTTGAGAATGTATATACTGGTGTGGACAAGACCTCAAAGAGAGCTGCCACCCTGACAGATATCAAACACATCAAGCAGTTGGATCTTTCCGATCATAAATCATTGGAATTTGCACGAGATATCTTTCTCTTTTCTTTCTATATGCGAGGAATGTCTTTTATAGATCTTGCCTATTTGCGTAAAAAAGATCTCAATAGTGGCTTTGTGAGTTATAGCCGTCGTAAAACAGGTAAGAAACTCATTATACGGTGGGAAAAACAGATGCAGGAGATTATTGACAGATACGGAGATTCGGAAACACAATATCTTTTACCTATTATAGAACGAGAAGATGGCACGGAGCGCAGACAATACCGGAATAAAATGTTGCTGGTGAACCGTAAGCTGAAGAAGATTGCAGCCCGGGCAGGATTGACCACACCACTTACTATGTATGTGGCGCGCCATTCCTGGGCAAGTATAGCTAAGACGAAAAACATCTCGATTGGTATTATTAGCGAAGCGATGGGACATGATTCAGAAACTACTACACAAATCTATCTTTCGTCTATACAGACTAATCAGATAGATAATGCAAATAGAAATATTTTAAAAGATCTATAAGAAGGGGAATATTTGAATTATTTTGAAATTAGGACGCACTCTTATATAGAGAGCGTCCGATTTCTTAAATTTCTGATTTCCATTTATGTAGTAAGTTGTATGAATAAAATCAGCCCATAAGTTTATTATATATAGAGAGAGAAAAAAACTTTTTTTATCAGTTTACAGTCTGTAAATGCTAGAAAATGAAAATAAATCTATACCTTTGCAGCCGATAGACGCTCTCTATATAAGAGTGCGTCTGTTTTTAGTCGGATTATTCCACTATGAGTATTGTAAATAACAAGGGCAAAGACATGCCACAACAAATTTTGGGAACGACGGTTCAAAAGACCGACGACGCCGTAGGCATATTCCGAAATGATCAGGAAAAAAAGCATTGGTATGTGGCTGTTGTAAATAACAGAAGTGAAAAAGCCTGTCAGGATAGATTACGAAAACGTTTGAAAAACGAAACTGATAGTGAGAAAGCTTATGAAGTTTATGTCCCTATCCAACAGGAGATGAGTATTCGTCATGATGGTAAACGTAAAAAAGTGGACCGTATTGTTTTCCCTGCTCTTGTGTTCATTCGCTGCACAGATTCAGTAAGACGGAAAGAAATAGTCTGCCTTCCTTATATAAAACGTTTCATGGTTAACATAGCCGGTTCTTCCCGAAATACTTGCCGTCCCGTAGCTATTATTCCAGATCATCAGATGTACAGCTTGATGCGTATGGTCAATGATGCCGAAGAACATGTCACTATTGAGTCATGCCCTCTGCATTTGGGCGATCGTGTCCGTGTAAACGGTGGCAAACTGGTAGGGTTGGAAGGGAATATATGTCGTGAAATAGATGGTTCTACTAATCTGGTTGTAAAAATTGATATCCTTGGATGTGCTAAAGTTACCATTGCTAGAGAATTGCTGGAACCTATAGCGGAAAAAAACTCAGTTAACATATAATTATATATTGACATACAATGACCATAGCAGTAGACTTTGACGGTACTATTGTTGAGCACAAGTATCCGGCAATCGGCAGGGAGTTGCCGTTTGCCATTGAGACATTGAAAAAATTGCGTGACGAACATCACAGGTTGATTCTATGGACAGTGCGTGAAGGGCGTCTGCTTGACGAAGCTCTTGCCTTTTGCCGTGATCGCGGTCTTGAATTTTATGCCGTGAACCGCGACTATCCGGAGGAGGAGAAAGGGCGTAACAATCATTACTCACGCAAGCTCAAAGCCGATCTTTTTATAGATGACCGCAACTTGGGAGGCCTTCCCGATTGGGGTACTATTTATGGAATGATTCATGACGGAACCACTTTTTCGGATTTGATACGTAATGCCGGTGAATCTCCTGTTTCGGAGAATCACGGCAGAGGTCTTTTTTCGCGCCTGTTTGGCAGATGATTGAATAATAAATGAAAAAACTGATATGAAGACTTTAAAGAAACTATTATTGTTTGTTGTGGCATCCGCCTTGTTGGCAGGCTGCACCTCCTATAAAAATGTACCTTACATGCAGAATCCCGAGGTAGTGAACAGTTACAGGGAAGATCTTCCCCTTTATGATGCAAAGATTATGCCGAAAGATTTGCTGAGTATAACTGTGAACACGAGTGATCCTCAGGCTGCCGCTCCTTTTAACCTGACAGTACAGACTCCTCTGAATGCAGCCCTGACCAATATTAATACTACCACACAACCCACTCTCCAGCAATACCTGGTAAATAACAAGGGTGAGATAGATTTCCCCGTTATCGGTCGTCTGAAGGTAGGCGGCCTTACGAAAAACGAGGCGGAAGATTTGATCCGGGAGCAATTGCAGCCCTATCTGAAAGAGAGCCCTATCGTTACAGTCCGTATGGCAAATTACAAAATTTCGGTATTGGGAGAGGTGAACCGTCCGGGTACTTTTACCGTAGGAAATGAAAAGGTAAATATCCTTGAAGCCCTTGCCATGGCGGGAGATATGACTGTTTATGGCGTCCGTGACAATGTGAAACTGATTCGTGAAGATGCAAAAGGCAAGCGTGAGATTATCAATTTGAATCTTAATAATGCAGAGCTGGTTGTATCTCCCTATTACTACCTGCGCCAGAACGATATCATCTATGTAACGCCCAATAAGACAAAAGCCAAGAACTCGGACATTGGCAGCAGCACCAGCATATGGATCAGTGCTACATCCATTTTGGTATCTCTTGCAAGCCTTCTGGCAACCATCTTGAAATAAAACTCATAAATATAATTGTTGATTACAAACTGTTGATATGACTGACGAACAGAAGAACACCCCTTCGGGTACCGAGCAACGTGAGGAGAACGTTGATCTTTATGCCTTGTTTTTTAAATACTTTGCCTATTGGCCGTGGTTTGTAGCCAGTGTGCTGGTTTGTATTATATCTGCTTTCATCTATCTCCGTTATCAAGCTCCTGTCTATAATGTTGATGCGGCCGTACTCATCAAAGAAGGTGACAAGAAAGGTGGAAGCAGTAATAATCCTATGGGAGCCCTTCAGGATCTGGGTATGTTCTCCATGACTAACAATTTTGACAATGAGGTGGAAATCCTGAAGTCAAGAACCTTGATTAAAAAGGTGGTGAATCATTTGAATTTGTATATTTCAGTGGCCGAGGAACGTATGTTCGGCTATAACACTCCTTTATATAAGTCCACTCCGGTAAAAGTTTATATGACTCCTGAAGAGGCAGACAATCTGGAAGAAGGAGCCAAGCTTCATCTAAAATACACCATGAATGGAAAATTGGATGTAAAAGTGGAATATATGTTTGACGAGGAGAAGCAGGAGACTGAGGTAAGTTTTGACAGTATTCCGGCTGTTTTCCCCACTCCAGTAGGAGTTTTCAGTTTTACAAAGAACGACTCGGTCCCACCTTTGGAAGAAGATATGAATCTGGTGGCATACGTTAATTCTCCTACAGATGTGACGGAAAGTTATGTAGAGAATTTGTCAGTGGAACCCACTTCGAAGACTACCACAATTGCTGCCATCAGCTTGCAGAATACGGTAAAGCAGCGCGGTATCGATTTCATCAATTGTTTGGTTGACTTTTATAATCTGGACGCGAATGACGAGAAGAATGAAGTGGCTCAAAAATCCGCAGAGTTTATAGACGAGCGTATTGGCATTATCAATCGGGAGTTAGGTACTGCCGAAACAGAACTTGCCGATTTCAAGCAACGCTCCGGATTGACCGATTTGACCAGCGATGCCCGTCTGGCTTTGGAAGAGAGTTCGAAATATGAACAGCAACTGACCGAGAATGCCACCCAGTTGAGACTGGTGGAGTCCTTGCGTAACTATGTGAACAATCCGAAGAATGCAAACGAGGTGATTCCCGCCAATGTAGGGTTGCAGGACCAGAATTTGGGTTCTATTATCAACCAATATAACACGATGCTGATCGAACGCAAGCGTTTGCTCCGTACCTCTTCCGAAAACAATCCTGCGGTAATCAATATCAATACGGGCATCGAGTCCATGCGGCACAATGTGCAGACTACCGTGAACAGTGTACTGAGAGGGTTGCAGATAGCGCAGTCCAACCTTGAACGTCAGGCACGGAAGTTTGAAGGCAGGATCAGCAGTGCGCCGCAGCAGGAGAAAGAATTTCTTACTATCTCCCGCCAGCAGGAAATCAAGGCAGGTCTTTATTTGATGTTACTTCAAAAACGTGAAGAGAATGCCATCACTTTGGTAGCTACAGCAAATAATGCCAAGATTATTGATGAAGCGTTAGCAGATGACAATCCGATTTCTCCCAAGAAGACGATAGTTTATTTGGCTGCTTTAGTCTTAGGTGTGGGACTTCCGGTAGGAGTTATTTATCTGATAGGTTTGACCAAATTCAAGATTGAAGGACGTGCCGATATCGAGAAATTGACTTCACTTCCTGTTGTAGGTGATATTCCATTGGCGGATGAGAAATCCGGATCAATTGCGGTTTTTGAGAATAAGAACAACCTGATGAGCGAGACTTTTCGTAATGTTCGTACCAATCTTCAGTTTATGCTTGAAAATGGTAAGAATGTGATTTTGGTGACGTCCACTATCAGCCCTCGAAAAGCCAAGTGTCTTGCAGCACCATGCTGAAAAGCTCGTGCACTTTTTCGCGCGTAAGCTCGGTTATCGGCACGCCGTCGATCTTTATTTCGCCGCTGCAGATCTCGTAAAAGCGCATCAGCAAATTGACCATCGTGGTCTTGCCAGCGCCGGTAGGGCCGACTATCGCGACCTTCTGACCGGGGCAAACCTCCGCCGAAAAGTCGTTGATTATGACCTTATCGGGCGTATCGGGATAGCTGAAATGGACGTGCTCGAAGCTTACTTTGCCGCGAATTTCGGGCAGCTCGGCGGTCTTTTCGCTTTCGTCAGCCATCTCTTCGCTTTCGAGAAAGTCGAAAATGCGGTGCGCCGAAGCGGAAGCCGTCTGCATATTCGTCATGCCCTGCGCTATCTGCGTGAGCGGGGTGGTGAAAAGGCGGACGTAGAGAATGAACGAAACTATCACGCCGAACTCTATCGTGCCGTTCATCGCGAGGATAGAGCCGACCACGCAGACCGCAACGTAAGCAATGTTGCCGATGATGTTCATGAGCGGCTGCATAATGCCCGAAAGGAACTGCGAACGCCAGTTAGCGTCGTAGACCGCGGCGTTCAAGCTATCGAAATGCGAGAGCACCTTGCGCTCAGCGCGGCTGATGCGGACGACCTCGTGACCCGAGTACATTTCTTCAACGAAGCCGTTCAGCTCGCCCAAACTTTTCTGGCGCGCCGCGAAAAAGCGCTGCGAGCGCGACATTATCAGCACCACCAATCCCATGCCGACGAACGTTACCGCCAGCGAGATGAGCGCCAGCCGCCACTGGGTCGCGAACATCATGATAAGGCAGCCAACGAACTGCGTTGCCGCGCTGATTATGGTCGGCAGACTGTTTGTCAGACCCTGCTGGAGTGTGGAAACGTCGTTAGTCATGCGGCTGAGTATGTCGCCCTGCGTGTGGGTGTTAAAATATTTCTGCGGCACGCGGTTGATCTTTTCCGAAAGCTCGCCGCGCATACGGTAGGACATTTTCAGCGTTACCACCGCCATGATGTAATGCTGAACGAAGCCGAAAAGCGCGCTGAGCAGGTATATCGCCGCGAGGAAAATGCCTATCTTCGCGATCTTGCCGAGGTCGATGCCGCCGAGCAGACCGTCTGACATTATCGTCGCCATATCGCCGATCTTGTTCGGGCCGATTATCGTCATGACCGCGCTGAGCGCCGCGAGGACGAGGGCGAGGATCACCACGCCGATGTCGCCGTGCAGATATTCCGAAAGGCGCGGCACGGCTGTGCGTATACCGCCGTCTTTATTTTTTCTCATGTCAGTCCCCTCCTTACGCCAATTCGCTCGCGCTGAGCTGCGAGGTAGCTATCTCGCGGTAAACGCTGCAATTTTTCATAAGTTCTTCGTGTGTGCCCAAGCCAACCATCTCGCCGCGGTCGAGCACGGCTATCTTATCTGCGTGACGGATAGTGCTTATACGCTGCGCGACGATTATTTTTGTCGAGCCCGCGAGCTGCTTGTTCAGACCCTCGCGGAGCTTCGCGTCAGTACGGTAATCGAGCGCCGAGAACGAGTCGTCAAAAATAAGTATCTCAGGCTTACGCGCCAGCGCACGCGCTATCGAAAGGCGCTGCTTCTGACCACCCGAAACGTTTCTGCCCATCTGCGCTATCGCGTAATCGCTGCCGCCCTCAAGCTTATCGACAAACTCTTTTGCCTGCGAAATCTCTATTGCAGATCCAAGGTCGGCGTCGTCGAATTGCTGAGTGCTCTCGCCGAAAAATACGTTCTCGCGAACAGTGCCCGAGAAGAGCACGGCTTTTTGCGTGACGTAGCCGAGCTTATCATACAGCGCGGTGAAAGTGTAATCCTTGACGTTCACGCCGTCCACCAGCACCTCGCCCGAGGTCGCATCGAAAAAGCGCGGGATAAGGCTGACCAGGGTAGTTTTGCCGCTGCCCGTAGCGCCGATGACCGCGAGCGTTTCGCCTTTTTCCACGCGGATATTTATGCCGCTGAGCTGTTCGGAGGAAGCGTGAGGATAGCGGAAGGAAACGTTTTTGAACTCCACCGTGCCGACCTCGCTGCCCTGCTGCACGCCGCCCTCTTTTACGTTAGCCTCGCGCTCGAGCACCTCGTTGATACGCTCAGCCGACACCTGCGCCTGCGGGAGGAGCATAAATATCATGACGAGCATCATAAATGACATCACAACGTAGGTCGCGTAAGTGCTGAAGACCAGCACCTCGCTGAACATCGAAAGGCGCGCGGCTGGGTCGGTAAGGGCGATGTTGTTGACAAGCGCCGCGCCGACCCAGTATATCGCGAGTGCCAAACCGTTCATGCCCAGCCCCATAGTCGGCTGAACGAGGGCGAAGAGCTTTTGGTTTTTCATCTGAAGCTGCATCATGCCCATATTCGGCTCGTCGAATTTATCATTCTGAAATTTCTCGGCGTTGAAAGCGTGCACTACGTTTATGCCGTTGAGGTTTTCGCGCGCTACGCGGTTGATCTTATCCGTCATTTTCTGCACAAGGCGAAAGCGCGGTATACAGCTGCTCATGATGAGGAAAATGCTGACTATCAGCACGATCACGAAAGCCGCGGTGACCGCAGAGAGCTGCCAGCTTTTGCCGAGAATTTTTATTATCGCCCAGACCGCCATTATCGGCGCTTTTATCATCATCTGCAAGCCCATCGCGACTATCATCTGTATCTGCGTGATGTCGTTCGTGGTGCGGGTTATAAGGCTGGGTATCGAGAAATCCTGCATTTCCTCGCTGCCTATATCCATTACGTGGTGGAAAAGCTTTTCGCGCACGGCGAAGCTGAGCCCCGAGGCGGTCTTTGAAGCAAAATAACCGCAGGCGACGGCTAGCAGCGCACTCACGGCGGTGCATCCCAGCATTTTCAAGCCGATACTCACGATGTCGGCGGTAGTGCCAGATGTTTTTATCAGCACGGTAAGCTCGGTCATGTAATCGGGCAGACGCAGATCGAAATACACCTGACACACCACGAAAACCAAGCAGACAAGCGCCATCAGCTTTTCGCGGCTGCGCAAGTTTTTCAGCAGTTTTATCATATATCTTCACTCTCCTTTTCAAACCCGTTCTTTCTCATATCCTCTATGTTTTCGCCGATCGCGGAAAGGCATTTGCGGAAAACTTCAATATCGGCATGGCTGATGCCTTTGAGCAGGCGGTGTCCGAAGCGTATTTGCAGTTCCCTGCCCTCTTTTACGATGTCCGCGGCGGCGGGAGTGAGCACCAGACGAGTTTTGCGGCGGTCGTTCGGCACAGTTTCGCGCGTAAGCAGACCCTCGTTTACCAGCCTTTCGACGTGCACGGAAACTATGCCAGATTTCAGACCGCGCATAAGGCAAATATCGCGCGCGGTGTTGTTATCCGGATTATTCGATATGAACATGAGTATATCGACAGCCATAGGCGGCAGACCTGTTTTTTTGCAGAGCGGGCGCAGCATGTTATGGTACGCCTCCATAACCCTGTTTGCGCTGTAAAACATTTTTGAAGCAGTCATTCCGTTCATTTCGTCAAAAATCCTCCTAATATAAGAAAGTCTAAAATTAGAATATCTATTATTATACGCAAATTTATATTAAATGTCAAGCACATGGCGGTTAATATTTTATGAACGCAAAAAAACTGCACAGCCCGAAAGCCATGCAGTTTTTGTAAGCAAATTTTATTCGTATCAGCCCATTACAACTTCAACATTTACAGTCGAGCCTGCTGCGGCTACGGGGAGAACATTGCCCTCTACCGCCTTGCCGTCAACGGTAACGCTCTTAACGCCCTTGCAAACGTGCTCGGGGTTCTTAACGGTGATGTTGTAGGTAGCGCCTCTGTACTGACGTGTAGCGGTAAGGCCGTTCCACTCGTGAGGAATGGAAGGATCGAGCTTCAGACCGTCGAAATCAGCCTGTACGCCGAGGATGTACTGGGAAATAGCTACCATGTTCCATGCGGCAGTACCTGTCAGCCAGCTATTCTTGCCCTCGCCGAATCTGCTTGCGTCCTTACCTGCGATCATCTGACCGTAAACGTAAGGCTCGGTCTTGTGCAGGTCGGAGATCTCTTCGTTGAACGCGGGAGCGATCTTGCTGTAATACTCGAAAGCCTTATCACCTCTGCCGGCGTAAGCCTCAGCGCAGATTATCCATGCGTTGTTGTGGGTGAAGATACCGGCGTTTTCCTTGTATCCGCCGGGGTAAGTCGAGATCTCGCCGTACTGGATATAGTACTTGGAGAATGCGGGGTTGTTCAGAACAAGGCCGTACTTGGTATTGAGGTACTTGTCGATAGACTCAAGGGTCTTGATGTCAGCGCCCTCGTCCTTGCCTATCTCAGACATTACGGCAAAGCCCTGCGGCTCGATGAAGATCTTGCCCTCTTCGCACTCCTTAGAACCCATCTTAGCGCCTGTGGAGTCGTAAGCTCTGAGGAACCAATCGCCGTCGAATGCGGAATCCATAACGTTCTTCTTCATCTTGTCGATCTCAGCCTGAGCAGCAGCAGCTTCATCGTCCTTGCCGAGGTGCTTGAGTATAGCAACGTAGTTCGGGCCGGTGTAGGTGAAGAGCGTAGCTACCATTACAGACTCAGCTACCTTAGAGTAGCCGCCCTCAGCAGCAAACTTCGGGTTGGTGTAAGTCTGGAAGCTTTCGCCGGGAGTGTCAGAGTAGCAGGAAAGGTTGATGCAGTCGTTCCAGTCAGCTCTCATAGCGAGCGGCAGACCGTGAGGACCTACGTTATTAACTACGCGGTAGAAAGATACCTTGAGGTGGTCGAGCATCGGCTTAGCCTTTGACTCATCGTTATCGTAAGGTACCATTACGTCGAGGATAGACCAGTCGCCTGTTTCCTTGATGTATGCGGAAACGGAAAGGATCATCCACAGCGGGTCGTCGGAGAAATCGCCGCCGATGTCGAGGTTGCCCTTCTTGGTAAGGGGCTGATACTGGTGGTAGCAGCCGCCGTCAGGAAGCTGGGTGGAAGCGATGTCGATTATACGCTCTCTTGCGCGGTCGGGGATCTGGTGAACGAAGCCGAGAATATCCTGGTTGGAATCGCGGAAGCCCATACCTCTGCCGATACCGCTCTCGAAGTAAGAAGCGGAGCGCGAAAGGTTGAAGGTGACCATGCACTGGTACTGGTTCCAGATGTTTACCATTCGGTTTACCTTATCATCGGGAGTGTCAACGTTGATAACGCTGAGCAGTCTGTCCCAAGTATCCTTCAGTTCTGCCATGCCAGCGGCTACCTTTTCGGGAGTATTGTACTGCTCGATCATTGCGAGAGCCTTTTCCTTATTGATAGTTACGCCGTCAGCCTCAAACTTCTTATCAACGGGCATTTCAACATAGCCGAGAATGAATACGAGGGTCTTAGACTCGCCGGGAGCGAGGGTTATCTTCTTGTAGTGAGAAGCGATGGGCGACCAGCCGTCAGCGAAAGAATCGTTAGCCTTGCCGGCAAGTACAGCCTGCGGGTTATGGAAACCATTGTAAAGACCGATGAAAGAATCTCTGTCGGTATCGTAGCCGTCGATCTCGTCGTTTACTGTATAGAATGCGAAATGATCTCTTCTGTCTCTATACTCAGTCTTGTGGTATATGGTAGAACCTACTACTTCTACGCGGCCTGTGCTGAAGTTTCTCTGGAAATTGGTGCAGTCGTCCTGCGCGTCCCAAAGGCACCATTCTGCAAAGGAGAAGAAGGAGAAGGTCTTTTCTGCGTCGCTCTCGTTAGTAAGAACTACCTGCTGTACTTCGCCCGCGTAATTCTGCGGTACGAAGAAAGTAGCTTCGGCTTTCAGACCGTTTTTCTTACCTGTGATGATGGTATAGCCCATACCGTGGCGGCACTCATAGAAGTCAAGCTCTGTCTTTACAGGTGACCAGCCGGGGTTCCAGATAGTTTCGCCGTCTTTTATGTAGAAATATCTTCCGCCCATATCTATCGGCACATTATTGTAGCGGTATCTTGTTATACGGCGCAGTCTTGCGTCCTTATAGAAAGAATATCCGCCCGCTGTGTTGGAGATGAGCGAGAAGAACTCCTGTGTTCCGAGGTAGTTTATCCACGGATATGGAGTTCTGGGGTTTGTGATGACGTACTCTTTGTTCGCGTCGTCAAAGTAGCCAAACTTCATGTTTAAATATCCACCTTTCGATATATTATGATTTTATTTTAAGGCAACACCGCACATCAAATATGCGAGCCTTGCTTGTAAAAATTTTCAGCCGTAAAGACTGATACCCTCATCGGTAATTTCGGAAATGATATAATCCAGCCCGTCGAAATGCACAAGTATCCTGCGCTGCATCACGGTATCCGCCTGCGAGTCGTAAGAAACGTTGGTCTCCACGCTGATATTCGCGCCGTCGCCGCTTTTGCTGAGGGTGCATTTGCCGAATTCAACAGTTGTCACCCGCTGATCGCTTATGTCGAAGCAGAAATCATCTGTGCCGCAGCCGGCGGAAT
>OGYO01001022.1_pt1 | contig 15188 bp, 15 predicted proteins | sample 1576561 | NCBI WGS metagenome assembly OGYO01 (sample SAMEA3541507, study PRJEB24748) | human gut metagenome | biome: human gut; feature: human-associated habitat; material: faeces | place: China | collected 2012 | reverse complement strand
AGTTTTCCTCGGGGCTTTCTTCATTTTGCTTTGTAGGATCGATACCAACGGCATAGATCAGAAGGTCAGCCAGAAAAGCCGCCAAGCGTTCGGGTGTGGCCTCGGCGATCAAAACCTTTTTATAGTCCCTGTCTATGGTTTTATCTCGCTCAACGATGTCGACAAACTCTTTTAGAAGAGAATGTTTTCGGCCCCGATCAACATAAGGCACGACGAGATCATCCAGATAGTCAATAACGATGTCACGCGCCCCCGGCTTCCGAAACAGCGCCACGACATTGTCCGGGATAGCGCGTACTCCGGTTCTGTATCTGCTGGCCACGGACGAAGTAATGTCGCTAACAGTGTTACCCTCCTCATCGGCAGCAAGCAGCAGATGCTCCACAAAGGCCGTTTCGTTCTGGACCCGGTCCTCGGCTCTAAGATTATGTTTTACATACGGATAAAGAACCTGTTCGTATGTTCCGAAATACAAAAGTTCCACCATGAACCCTCCTTGGCAAAAACGCGGCAAAGCGGCGACAAATCGATGACAGTGTTTGGAACATTGTCCGTGATACCCTAAGGGCGACCCAAGAAACTAACCCGCCGGATTCATCCGGCAAGAATCAGAAAGGAGTTTTCTCATGAACAGATCTTATGAAATGCAGCCTGTCCAGACCGTTGAGGTTCTCCCGAAAAACCAGTGGGAGGAAGAAGCCCTCGCCGTTAAGGACAACGCCTACGCGCTGGCCGCTACCGACGCCTTTTGCGATATGCTCCGGGCCGGCCTCACGAAACAGGCGATGGACAACACGGCGGTGCTCGCCAAGTTCGAGGAGCACTACAACAGCATCGCCCCCACCGGCAGCGCCGAGTACCGCCTCATCGTCCAGACCTACGCGAGAATGGCGATGGAGAGCATCGCAAGGAGGAGCTTCAGATGACAGATAATACTCTGCTTTACGTCGCCATCGCTCTCGCGGTTCTGGCTCTCGCAGTCTATAAGTATTCAAAACACCGTGAAGCCAAGTTCCAGGAAAAGAAACAGGCTCATATTCGGAAAAAGATCTGCGAAGACACCGCTATTATCAGCAACTTTGTGGACGAACGACTCAGCCTTAACCTGATGGCCCTGGACGCGTCACGGCAGATGGCCGCTTCAGCCTCAAAAAGTCCAAATTACGGGCAAAAGAGCGATTAGTATGTAATAACTTGTCAAAATTGTCAAGTTTAGCGCCGCGTCACCAGCTGAGTTTTTCAAGACCCATGATTAAATGGAGCCAAGAACATATTACAAAACATTTTGAAAGGATTTGCAAGTATATGCCTAAACATAAGATTGAAAGAACTGCGCCGAAAACCGAGCGCGTACCGGAAAACATTCCGAAGCTGCCGCTTTTCCGTACCATCGTTGCCGATCCGCCTTGGAGCAAGAATCAGTCTTCCTGCCACGGTTATGGCGGTGCCATCGGCCATTACGACCTCATGTCCATAGACCGGATCAAGGCCATGCCGGTTGCCGATCTCGCGGATGAGAACGCCCACCTTTATCTTTGGGTTACCAACTCCAATATCGATGAAGGGCTCGAAGTGATCAAGGCATGGGGCTTCCGCTACATCACCATGTTCCACTGGATCAAGCCGAAAATGGGCGTCGGGAACTATTTCAGAAACGCCAGCGAGACCTGCCTTTTCGCGGTGCGCGGCAAGGCCCCGGCGAAGTTTAAGTCCCAGATTAACTGGATGATCGGATACCCGACCCAGCATTCCGAAAAGCCCCGTGAGTTCACCAGTGTGGTGGAACGCTTGTCTGATGGCCCGTACCTTGAGCTCTTCTGCCGCCGCCGTCCGGCCAGCAACGAAAAGTGGTACTGCTGGGGAAACGAGACGGAAAACGGTGCCGATATCTACATTCCGGATTATCCCGTTCCGAAGTATTCCTTCGAGGAACCCAAGGAGGAGGCGTGATGCGTGAACAAGAAAGAAAACGCAGAACCCGATACGGACAGCCTGTTCGGAGGGCTCATCAGGGCCGTTATCATATTCGCCGTCTGTTGCTACCTCGTCAACCTTGGAGTGTGTTATCTCGTTTCCGTCCGTGTGCCACTTCTAATTATCGCGGTGATCGTAGGCGTCATCATCGTGGTGTGTCGCGTTTACAAATGGAGAAAAGATCATGACAACTACTAAAGAAATCGTCTGGCGCGAGGTTTTCCTTCAGCGGCCTTATGAGATAGAAACGCTGCATGATATCCTGACGCACCTTGCGTCCCTCACTTCCCGCGGACCGATCATTTGGGAGGCAAGAAGTAAGAACGGCGTGATGAGATATCTTCTCGGGACCCACAAAGGCTCGGTCACACGTATCCAGGAGGTGTTGAAAGCTCATAACAGCGTCCAGTTCGCCAAGGGCGTAACCCGTGAAGCTGTGTCCGATGCGAGAAAGCTCAAAAGAGTTGGAGAACATCGCCATGATAGCTGCCTATATGGACTATCTGGTTAATCTGGAGGAGAATGTTTCGGCACAGCTACCCGATGCCCGCCCCATCAGCCGTTGGAGGGAATTTGGCTTGCAGAAGGGAGTGCTCAGGATTTAAGGAATGGATAATTGATAATGGAGAATTAATAATGGAAATACATATAGGAGACCGTATCGCAGACATTACCCTGGTGGGTAAGGAAGGGAATAAGGTACAACTTACCATTGACGGAAAGCCCTACGAAGTGGACATTGTGATGGCAGAGAACGGAAATTGCTCCATCCTGCACAACGGAAACTCGTTCAACGCAGGCCTTGTGCGCGGCGAGGGAGGAAAGAGCTATGACATCAGCATGCTCCAGCGTTCCTTCCACGTAGACATTGTAGACACGCAAGCCAAGTATCTGCACATGAAGAAAGGAGCCGACGAGAAGCAGGGCGACAAGATTTTGGCTCCGATGCCGGGCAAGGTGGTAAGCATTCCCGTCAAGGTGGGCGACCGACTGGCTGCCGGAGACATTGCCGTGGTGCTGGAAGCCATGAAGATGCAGAGTAACTATAAGGTGAATGCCGACTGCATCGTCCGCAACATTCTCGTGAGCGAGGGCGAACCGGTAAATGCCAACCAAGTATTGATTGAATTGGAGTTGATAAAGGAGGAATAATCCCGAGTCGCATTCAGTCCGTATATTATAAATCACTAAATTGTAAATGCAAATATGAACAGAGAAGAAATATACCGCCAGTTTGAGGAACTGGACAAACGTGCCTCGCTGGGTGGGGGCGTAGACAAGATAGAGAAACAACACGCCTCCGGCCGCATGACTGCCCGCGAACGTATTGACATGCTGCTGGACAAAGGCTCGTTCAATGAGCTGGACAAGTTCGTGAACCACCGCTGCACCAACTTCGGCATGGAGAAGAAGCAGATTGCCGGAGACGGCATGGTGTCCGGTTACGGAAAGATAGACGGCCGCCTTGTATTTGTCTATGCCTACGACTTCACGGCGCACGGCGGTTCGCTCAGCGAGACGAATGCCGCAAAGATTGTGAAGGTGCAGCAGCTTGCCCTGAAGAACGGCGCTCCCGTCATTGCCCTCAACGATTCGGGCGGCGCGCGCATTCAGGAAGGTGTGAACAGCTTGGCAGGCTATGCCTCCATCTTCTATCAGAACACCATTGCGTCGGGTGTCATCCCGCAGATATCTGCCATTCTAGGGCCGTGTGCCGGTGGGGCATGCTACTCTCCGGCGCTTACCGACTTTATCTTCATGGTAAAGGAGCAGAGCCACATGTTCATCACCGGTCCGGACGTGGTAAAGACCGTGACCCACGAGGAGGTGGACAAGGAGGAACTGGGCGGTGCCTATACGCATAGCAGCAAGAGCGGCGTTACCCACTTCATGTGCAATACGGAGGAGGAGACACTGATGAGCATCCGCGAGCTGCTGAGCTTCCTGCCGTCCAACAATATGGAGGATGCTCCCTTCACTCCCTGCTCCGACGATATCCATCGCCGGGTAGAGACGCTTCAGACCGTCATCCCCGAAGACCCGAACATGCCTTATGACATCAAGGATATTATAGAACCGGTGCTGGACAACCAGTACTTCTTCGAAGTGATGCCTCACTTTGCCAAGAACGTCGTTATCGGTTTCGGTCGTCTGAACGGGCGTTCGGTAGGTATCGTGGCAAACCAGCCTGCCTATTTGGCGGGTGTGCTCGATATTGATGCCAGCGACAAGGCGGCACGTTTCATTCGTTTCTGCGACTGCTTCAACATCCCGCTGATAACCTTCGAAGATGTTCCCGGCTTCTTGCCCGGAACGATGCAGGAGCACAACGGCATCATCCGCCACGGCGCCAAGATTGTCTATGCCTATGCCGAGGCCACCGTGCCCAAGATAACGCTGATTACCCGCAAGGCATACGGCGGCGCCTACATCGTGATGTCCAGCAAACCGACGGGTGCCGACGTGAACCTGGCTTATCCGCAGGCGGAAATCGCCGTGATGGGTGCCGAGGGTGCGGTGAACATCCTCTACCGTAAGTCCTCTGCCGAAGAGAAGCAGGAGATTATCAAGGAGTACGAAAGCAAGTTCTCCAACCCTTACCGCGCTGCCGAGCGTGGCCTCATAGACGAGGTCATCATACCGCGCGATACCCGCTACAAGCTGGTGCAGGCATTGGAGATGGCGCACAACAAGAATCAGAGCAATCCACCGAAAAAGCACGGCAACATGCCTTTATAATAGTAGTTATTTTTTATGTGTGAAATGCGTATCCCCGGAGAAGTGATTTCTGTGGGGATACACTTTTTAAATAGAGAATTAAGAATTAAACAATAAGGCTGAAAAGTAAAAACTAAAGATAGAAACTATGGAACTATTAAGAAACCTCTTTGAGGGTTATCCGAACCTTTGGGGCGGAGGAGTGGCACACTCTGTCCTAATTCTGTCCCTGGTCATCACCTTCGGTATCATGCTGGGCAAGTTGAAAGTGGCGGGCATCTCGCTGGGTGTCACCTGGATTTTGTTTGTGGGCATTGTCTTCGGACATTTCGACATGAACCTCGACGAACATCTGCTGCACTTCCTGAAGGAGTTCGGCTTGATACTGTTTGTCTATTCCATCGGTCTGCAAGTAGGACCGGGATTCTTCTCCGCTTTCAAGAAGGGTGGACTTACGCTGAACATGGTAGCAATGCTTTCCGTCTTCCTCAGCGTGGTTATCACCATTGTGTTGCACTTTGCCACCGGAATTCCCATTACTACGATGGTGGGTATCTTGTCCGGAGCAGTGACCAATACCCCCGGTCTGGGTGCTGCCCAGCAGGCAAACAGTGACCTCAACGGGGTGGATGCTCCGGAAATCGCACTCGGATATGCCGTTGCCTATCCGTTGGGTGTAGTGGGCTGCATCCTGGCGCTGCTTGCCTTGAGGTTCTTCATGCGGATTAACACCAAAAAAGAAGAGGAGGATGCCGAGCACGGGCTGGGCCATCTGCAGGAGCTGACCGTGCGTCCCATATCGGTAGAGATACGCAATGAGGCAATAGACGGCAAGCGGATCAGAGATGTGAAACCATTGTTGAACCGTGCGTTTGTCATCTCCCGCATCCGGCACACCGGCAGTCAGGAAACAGAACTGGCGAATGCCGATACAGTGCTGCACATGCAGGATGAAATTCTGTTCATTGCCAACCCGAAAGATGTGGAGGCCATTGTTGCCTTCTTCGGAAGAAAAATTTCGGTGGAGTGGGAACGGGAGGACAAGAACTTGATTTCACGCCGCATCCTCATCACCAAGCCGGAACTGAACGGCAAGTCTCTGTCTCAGCTCAAAATACGTAACAACTTCGGTGCCTGCATCACCCGTATCAACCGTTCGGGCGTGGATCTGGTGGCAACTCCCCACTTGCAGTTGCAGATGGGAGACCGTGTGACGATTGTAGGCAGTGAGCTTGCCGTGAGCCATGCGGAGAAGGTATTGGGAAACTCGCTGAAGCGTCTCAACCATCCAAACTTGATTCCTATCTTCCTGGGTATTGCCCTGGGATGTATCTTGGGCAGTCTGCCGTTCATGTTCCCCGGCATTCCCCAACCCGTGAAACTGGGACTGGCCGGCGGACCGTTGGTGGTTTCCATCCTCATCAGCCGTTTCGGGCCTCAATATAAGCTGATAACCTACACGACGATGAGTGCCAATCTGATGATACGCGAAATCGGTATCGCCTTGTTCCTGGCCTGCGTGGGGTTGGGTGCAGGAAAGGGATTCATCGATACCATTATCTACGAAGGCGGCTATGTGTGGATTGGCTATGGGGCCATCATCACGGTTGTCCCGTTGCTGGTGACAGGATTCATGGGGCGCTATTTCTGGAAGCTGAACTACTATACGCTGATAGGTGTGCTGTCCGGAGCTAACACCAATCCACCTGCATTGGCCTATTCCTCGGACTTGACATCCTGCGATGCCCCTGCGGTGGGATACGCCACGGTCTATCCGCTGGCTATGTTCCTGCGGGTGCTGACGGCTCAGTTGCTGATACTGGCGTTGGCGTAGTTTCACCATAGATAATCTATGGTACATAGGTTGATTTGATAACAAGTAATGTAAAGGGAGCTAACAAGTAATGTTAGGCTGCTTTACATTACTTGTTATTTTTGTTTGTAGTATTCCTCCGCTTGTGCCAGTGTCTCCGGTTTGCCGATGTCGAACCAGCGGAATCCTTGCAGCGGATAGCCTTGTATGTGCACCTTTGTGCAGGCGGACAAGTAGAAAGGAATGATGGAGAACTTGCCGTTCCACTGCCCATCGTCCATCAGGTGGAAGAGGGAGGGGGAGATGATGTGGATACCTCCGAAGGCGAGTTCCCGGTACTTCGTTTCCCGGTAGTCGAAGCCTGCCGGTTTCACCTCTCCGGTGGACTTGTTTATCCAGCCGTGCAGGTGGTAGTCGTCGTCAAAAAGGAGATAGCGGGAAGTCTTGCGCTCGCTCACAAGCAGGGTAGACTCCGCATCGCTCTCCAGATGGTGGCGGTAGAGACCTGCAAGGTCAATGTCCGTCAGAATATCCGCGTTGTGCACCAGGAAAGGTTCTTGTCCGTCCAGAAAGGGGCGTGCCTTTTTGATGCCTCCTCCGGTGTCGAGCAGCATGCCGCGTTCGTCGCTGATGTGAATCTCCGTGCCGAAGTTGTCGTGGGCACGGAGGAAGTCGATAATCTGCTCCCCGAAGTGGTGGATATTGACCGTTATCTCGTTGAATCCTGCTTCCTTCAACCGCAGTATCACCCGTTCCAGCATGGGCTTTCCTGCTACGGGAACGAGGGCCTTGGGCATGTTGTCCGTCAAGGGGCGCAACCGGGTGCCCAGGCCGGCGGCGAAAATCATGGCTTTCATATTGGCATATTCTCACATTAGCACATTAAACTTTGGCCTTAAACGTCTGTTCAATATTCTGTTCTCTATGTATCAGGTTCACTTGCACGCCGAACTTCTTGTGCAGATGTTCCGCCAGGTGTTGTGCCGAGTACACGGAGCGGTGCTGTCCGCCGGTGCAGCCGAAGCAGACAGACAGATTGGTGAAGCCGCGTTCCATGTAGCGCTTCACGGAAGCGTCGACAAGGGCGTAGGCATGCTCCAGGAATACGGCTATCTCGCCGTCGTCTTCCAGGAAGCGGATAACGGGTTCGTCCAGTCCCGTGAAGGGTTTGTAACGCTCGTACTTGCCGGGGTTGTTCACAGCGCGGCAGTCAAAGACGAAACCTCCTCCGTTGCCCGTGGAATCTTCGGGGATACCTTTTTTGTAGGCAAAGCTGGTGACTTTCACCACGAGGCGACGCTTTTGCAGGTCGTCTGTAAACTGTTTCAGATCGGTGAGTTCGCGCAGAATCCGGCAGAGGTAGGGATATTCTGGATAAGGTTCTTGGAGCAGTTGGCGAAGGTTCTCGATGGCGAAGGGGACACTTTGTATGAAGTGGGGCTTCTTCTCGAAGTAACCGCGGAAACCATAGGCACCCAGCACCTGCATGGTGCGGAACAATACGAAGTGGCGAAGCTGGGCATAGAAATAAGCCTCGTCCACGGGCTGGTACTTGCGCAGGGCGTCGATGTATTCCTTCAGCAACTCTTGGCGCAGGCTGTCGGGATAGTTTGCTTTGGCCTGCCACAAGAAGGAGGCAACGTCGTAGTAGACCGGACCTTTGCGTCCGCCCTGGAAGTCGATGAGCCACGGCTCGTTGTCCTTTATCATGACGTTACGGCTCTGGAAGTCGCGGTACATGAAGGTGGCGGAGCTGCTACGGAGCAACACGTCTGCCATCTTCTGGAAGTCGTCTTCCAGCCGGTCTTCCTGGAAGTCCATTCCCGTAGCCTTGAGGAAGCAGTATTTAAAGTAGTTCAAGTCCCACAGAATGCTGCGGCTATTGAACTCTGCCTGCGGGTAGCAGTAGGAGAAGTCCATGCCGTCGGCTCCGGCAAACTGTACGGCGGGCAGCAGACGGATGGTCTTGCGCAGCAACTGTTTCTCTTCCTCACCGAATACGCTGGTCTTGCGGCCTTTCTCGATGGCATTGAATAGGAGCGAGTCGCCCAGGTCTTCTTGCAGATAATAGATATCATCTTCGGAGCGGATGAACACTTGCGGTACGGGCAGTCCTTTCTGGCGGAAATGTTCTGCCATGTAGAGGAAGGCGCGGTTCTCCTCCACAGACTCTCCGCTGACGCCGATAAGTGTAGGACTTCCGATGAGGCGGAAGTAACGGCGGTTGGAGCCGGAGGAGGGGAGTTCGTCAATCTGTTCCGGTTCGTGTCCGGTATGTGCGATGTAGAGTTTCTTAAGTTCTTCGGTTATCATGGTGGTATGTTTTATTTTGGCAGCTAAGATAAAACTTTTGTCGGAGATATGCTTATCTTTGCACGTTGAAAATGTGCTAATGTGCCAATATGCCAATGTGCCAATGACCTGCGGCATGGGGAAGTTGCGCAAGTATAGCGCAGCCGATTAGCACATTGGCACATTAAATCATTAGCACATTAATTATGCGTTCCATCCCTCAGTTTCTCATAGCCGCCCCTACATCGGGCAGTGGAAAGACCACCGTCAGTCGTGGACTGATGGTATTGTTTGTGAAGAAAGGTCTGAAGGTGCAGCCTTTCAAATGCGGCCCCGATTATATAGATACCAAGTATCACGAGGCGGTATGCGGCCGTCCTTCCATCAATCTGGATACTTTCATGGCATTTCCGGAGCACGTAGGCGGTCTGTATGCACGCTATTCGGCGGATGCGGATGTTGCCGTGGTCGAGGGGATGATGGGCATGTACGACGGGTACGACCGCGACCGGGGCTCGTCGGCAGAAGTGGCACGGCTCTTGGGTATTCCTGTGGTGCTGGTGGTTGATGCCAAGTCGGCTGCCTATTCCATGGCTCCTTTGTTGTCGGGGTTCATCAATTTTCGTCCGGATATACGTATTGCGGGAGTTATCTTCAATCGTGTCGGCTCGCTCCGTCACTATCGGATGTTGCAGGAGGTCTGTGAAGACTTGAACGTGACTTGTCTGGGCTATCTGCCCAAGCAGAAGGAACTGGAGCAGGAGTCGCGCCATCTGGGGCTGGATTTCAGCCGTTCTAAGGAGACGGAGGGGCTGGACATGCTGGCAGGCTTGCTGGAGGAACATGTGGACTGGGAACTGCTGCTCTCGACAACCGGGCTTCCATTGCCTGCGGCGGCTGTGGAGGAGAAGCCGGTACTATCAGAGCCGGGGAAGCTGCATATCTCGGTAGCGCGCAACGAAGAGTCCTTTTCCTTCCTGTATGCGGAACATCTGGATATTCTGCGCCGTATGGGCACGGTCACTTTCTTCAATCCGGAGCAGGACCGGGCTATTCCGCAAGAGACGGATTTGCTCTATCTGCCCGGTGGCTATCCCGAGAACCGTCTGGAGGAACTTGCCGGGGCAAGGCTTGCCAGGGAGTCTATCCGCAGCTATATAGAGGCCGGTGGCAGGACGCTGGCGGAATGCGGGGGGATGATATATCTTTCGCAGTCCGTTCTTTCTGATGGGGATACGGACGGGGGAAGTGCCGGGAGCTGTGTAGGCAATATTGGAAATGAGATGGTAGGAGTATTGCCTTTCAGCATTACGAACGAGCGTAAACGCAGGAAACTGACATTGGGATACCGCCAGTTCGACTATAACGGATGGCGGCTTAAAGGACACGAATTCCATTATACGCAGTTTGCCGTGCCCGGAACTGATGGAAAAGAAGGTGGTGTGTGCAGTCTTCCTCCCTCGATAGCGCAGGTCTACAATGCCAAAGGAGAGAAGGTAACCACTCCCGTCTTTCGCTATAAGAACTTGATAGCCAGTTATACGCATCTGTATTGGGGCGAGGTGGATGTGATGGCTTTGTTCGGTGAACTCTAATCTTGTAGAACCTCCTTTGAACCGGTTTGTTTTAGTGAACAAATTTATTTATCCCTATATATTCTTTATAATTTTCTTATATAATTTACTTTGTACTCATAAATTTTCCCATCAACGTGGCCTTTTCAGGATATGCGTAGGGTGCGGATTTGAAAATCAGATTTATTATGAGTAAAAAAGAGAAGAATGTAGAAATGGGGAGCCCCATGAAGATGCCGGATTTGGCATCTTATATGCAGACGGTGATTGAGCAGTTGGAAGCGGATAAGAAGCGCTCGGCGGCACATACCTATACGTATGCGTTGAAATCTATCGCGGAGTTTTACGGTGGAGCAGGAATGCCGATGCCGGTGGACGAGGTCTTTACGCCAGGTAGGTTGAAGGAGTATGAAGAATGGATGAGACGGGAAGGAATGAGGAAGCGGAAAAGAGAACCTAATAAAGGGTTGAGCTTGAATACCATTTCCACCTATATGCGGAACTTGAAGGCGGTATATCACCGGATGGTCGGTGAAAAGGTGCTGCCCTATAACCCGAAATTGTTTGATGACGTGTACACAAAAGTGGAATCACAGACTAAACGGGCGCTGGAACTGGAACAGATGAATACGTTGCTGTGTACAGACTTAAGAAAATTGCCTTCGGATCTGCGGTGTGTGTTGGCTTATTGATGTTCCTATTCCGAGGAATGCCGTTCATTGACCTCGCTTATTTGCGTAAACAAGATGTGAAAGGGAACCGCATTGTATATAGCCGCCACAAAACAGGACGGCAGATGACGGTGCGTATTCCCAAAGAAGCGATGGAACTGATGAAAGAGTTTAAAAACAGGAATCCGGATTCCATCTATCTCTTTCCGATTCTACACAAACAAGAGAGTAAGAAGAAACGGGCCGGGAAGGTGAAAAAGGATAAAGAACTGTATATGGATTATCTTCGGGCTCTTCGTGGCTTCAATCTGAAACTGGAAAAAATAGCGTCTCTGTTGCTGCCAGGTGTGAAGCTCAGCTCATATGTGGCGCCGACCAGCTCGGCGGCGGGGTCGGCGCCGGCGGCTTTCGCCAAAGGGCAGAGCACTGCCGGGTCGCGGGCAAACAGCGGCACAATGATGCGCGGCCGGGCGGCGGTCAGTGTGAGACCGCGAAGGGATACCATAGCAATCATCCTCTCGGTGCGTTTTCTCTATTTTAGCACAATTTGCCCGATGTGTAAAACTGCGGCGCTTTTTTGCTTGCACCTGCGGATTTTATACGGTAAAATAGCCAAATAGGGGGTGCTGTTTATGAGCAAAATCACGATACCGGACAATTCGATCCTGCTGTTGGAGGGCGGCTCGCTGCGCGGGCTGTTCACGGCGGGCGTGCTGGATACCTTTATGGAGAACGACGTCTATTTCCCGGCGGTGGCCGGAGTCTCTGCCGGGTCACTGAACGCACTGAACTATGCGTCCCACCAGCCGGGGCGGTCCGCCAGCATCAACCTGCGCTACCGCCACGACAGCCGGTACTTCGGCCCCAAGGCGGCGCTGCGCGGCGGCAGCCTGTTCGGCCTGAAATTTATGCTGAACGACGTCAAAAAGGAAGTGCCCTTCGACGAGGAGACCTTCGCCCACGGCGGTATGCGGGTCATTGCGGTGGCGACGAACGTCGAGACCGGCAAGCCCGCCTACTTTGAGAAGGGAAAGACGGATTTTCCGTTCGACGAGGCCGTGCGCGCGTCGGCCAGCCTGCCGCTGGCATCCGTGCCTGTCGTGCTGGATGGCCAGCCGTACCTCGACGGTGGATGCTCCTGCCCAATCGCGCTGAACTGGGCGCTGAACGAGGGCTTTGAAAAGATCGTTGTCATCACGACGCGGCAGAAGGGTTTCCGCAAGGCGATGCCCGGCCAGAAGATGGTGGACCTGTACGACGACTTTTACAGCGATAAGCCGCTGTTTCTGGCCGATATGCTGACCCAGGAGCTGCGCTACAACACCCTGATGGATCAGCTGGATGAGCTGGAGGCGGACGGGCGCATCTGCTGCGTGCGCCCGCAGGAGCCGATCACGATAGGCCGGTTTGAGGGCGACGAGAACAAGCTGCTGGACCTGTACAACCGCGGCCACCGCGAGGGCCGCGAGGCGCTGGACGCGGTGTGTACGTATTTGGAAAAGTGAAACGCCTTCCCCCGCGGGGGAAGGTGGCCCGTAGGGCCGGATGAGGGGCAAGTTTGCGGAAATTGCCCTTGAATGGGTTGTAGTGGCACACTTTGCCCTCATCAGTCGCCTGCGGCGACAGCTTCAGTCTACGCGCTAAGAGCCGCCTTCGGCGGTTGCGCTCCGACACGCGCCTGCGGGCGCAGCCCCGAGGGGGAAGCCCAGCGTGTCGAAAAACCTCCCTCTGCGAGACAGACTCCCCCGATACGGGGGAGGTGGCGCTTGCGTCAGAGGGGGAGCGGTGCCCCGAAGGGGCGGAGGGAGAGAACCTTGCCATAGCCCGAAATATTTCGGACAGCCGTACAGTTCTCTCCCCCACCGCCTGCGGGCGGAGCCCCCTCGCAGAGGGGGCCAAGGGGTGAGCACACCTTTTTCGACAGTCTGAGGTGCCCCAGCGGGGCACCCTTGGTCATATCACGCATGATTTACTTTTTATCTTCTTCGGTCTCGGCGACGATGTAGATGGGACGGTGCTTGACCTCCAGGTAGGTCTTGGCGAGGTACTCGCCCACAATGCCGGTGCAGAACAGCTGGACGCCGCTGCACAGCAGAATGATGCAGACCATGCTGGGCCAGCCGGAGGTCGGGTCGCCGAACATCAGCGCGCGGACGACGACAAAGAGGATGCCGATGAACGCGAGGATGCAGAACAGCACACCCGCCCCTGCCGCGATCAGCAGCGGCGTGGTGGAGAAGCCGACGATGCCCTCGATGGAGTACTTGAACAGGCCCCAGAAGTTCCACTTGGTCGTGCCGGCAACGCGCTCGATGTTCTCATAGTCGAACCACTTGGTCTTGAAGCCGACCCAGCTGAAAATGCCCTTGCTGAAGCGGTTGTACTCGGCCATGCTGAGCACAGCGTCGGTCATTTTGCGGCTCATAAGGCGGAAATCCCGCGCACCGTCGACAATTTCCGTATCGGACATCTTGTTGATGATCTGGTAGAACTTGCGGGCAAACCAGCTGCGCAGCGGCGGCTCGCCCTTGCGGGTCGTGCGGCGGGTGGCGGCGCAGTCGTACTCGCCGGTCAGCAGCGTGTCCAGCATCTGCGGCAGCAGCGCGGGCGGGTCCTGCAGATCGGCGTCCATCGTGGCGACGTAATCGCCCCTGGCCGCCTGCAGGCCGGCGTAGATGCCGGCCTCCTTACCAAAGTTGCGGCTGAACGAGACATACCGCACGCGGTCGTCCTGCGCATGCAGCGCACGTGCAACGCGCAGCGTACCGTCGCGGGAGCCGTCGTCCACAAAGATGAACTCAAAATCCGCGCCGTGGCTGGTTTTCATCTCAGCCGCCACGCGGGAGGCTTCTTTATAAAAAAGCGGCATCGCTTCTTCTTCATTGTAACAGGGTACAATCAGACTGATGAGCATGGTGTGACCTGCTTTCGTCAAGAAATTTAGTATTTTTTATTATACCGTAGTTGACGGAGTTTGTAAACAGGGACTATTGAACCACGGGTGCTTTGTTAGGGGCGGCGAAATATTTGCATCGCAATAGCGGCAATGTCATCGGAGGGGTCAAGACCCCTCCCTACAGTACCGCGTTCACGGGTGCTTTGTAGGGAACGGTCTTGACCGCTCCGGGGAACTTTGCGGCAGCCGCCCACCAAAAAAGGCAGAGCCGAAGCTCTGCCTTAGAGTGCTTATAAAATTTTACCCCTTGACCGCAATATTGACCAGCTTGCCCTTGACATAGATCTCCTTGGCAATGGTCTTGCCGGCGATGGCCTCGGCTACGGCGGGCTCGGCCTTGGCGGCGGCGATGGCGTCCGCGTTCTCAATGGCGGCGGGCACCTTGATGCGGGCCTTGACCTTGCCGTTGACCTGCACGGCGATCTCGATGGTCTGCTCAACGCACTTGGCCTCATCGTAGGCAGGCCACGGGTAGTAGGCCAGCTGCTCGGTATGGCCCAGCTGCTGCCACAGCTCCTCGGTCATGTGGGGGGCAAACGGGTTCAGCAGCTGCAGCAGCAGCTCATACTCGGCCTTAGTCGCACCCCCCTGATCGCTCAGCGCGTTGACATAGATCATCAGCTGGGCAATGGCCGTGTTGGCCTTGAGGGCGTCAATATCCTCGCCGACCTTCTTGATGGTGCGGTTGGCAACGGCCTCCAATTCAGGGCGCACGCCCTCGCCGGGGACGAGCTTCTCGCTCATCGACCAGATTTTATCAAGGAAGCGCTTGCAGCCCTTGATGGAGGAGGTGTTCCACGGGGCGGCCTTCTCAAAGTCGCCGATGAACATCTCATACAGGCGCAGGGTGTCGGCGCCGTACTCGGCCACGACATCGTCCGGGTTGACGACATTGCCCAGCGACTTCGACATCTTGACGATGGGATGCTCGGCCATCTCGCCGTACTTCTCGACAAGGGCCTTGCGGGCGCCCTTCTCATCGCCGTACTCGGCCAGCAGGCGCTTGCGCTCGGCATCGGGCTGGTTCTCAAACGCATGGGGGTTCAGGCCCAGGATCATGCCGTGGGAGGTACGCTTCTGGTACGGCTCCTTGGTGGGCACAACGCCGATGTCATACAGGAACTTGTGCCAGAAACGGCTGTACAGCAGGTGCAGGGTGGTGTGCTCCATGCCGCCGTTGTACCAGTCCA
>OGYO01001009.1_pt1 | contig 15287 bp, 8 predicted proteins | sample 1576561 | NCBI WGS metagenome assembly OGYO01 (sample SAMEA3541507, study PRJEB24748) | human gut metagenome | biome: human gut; feature: human-associated habitat; material: faeces | place: China | collected 2012 | reverse complement strand
ACGGAGGCGCCCCATTGGCCTGTTATTTTCAGTTATCACTTACCGCAGTGTTTCAAGCTGGCGCAGCCACAGCGCGCCGCTCGCGTCGCTCGGCATGCGCCAGTCGCCTCTGGGCGAGCGCATGGCCTCGGCTACGGCATTGGCCACCTGATTATCCAGACTCACCCCTTCGTCAATCGTCTTTTTCAGGGACTTGTAGACCTTGGCCGGAAGTCTTGCGCGCATGACTCTGTCGTCAAACACCAGACTTCCGAAATAATCAGAAACCGTTTGCATGTTACGCCACTCCTTTCGTATGAATAAAAGCCGGGGCAAGGCGTCAAAATCCCAAAAAGACGCCATTGCCCCGGTTTCCTCGTTACCTGTATTCTGTATAAAAAACGAATCGTTCGGGAAGCTATGATCTCATCGGCTTACGACGAGGTACCACAGGTTCCTTCAAAATAAGAAAAGACGCCTCTGAGCCCCATTGCTCAAAGACGCCGTTGCCTTATGCTCCGCATTATACGCATGCGGCCTTCGTTTGTCAAGCAGAATTTTCGAAAATTTGCAGGAAATTTTTTCGCTCCTGCATTTTGCACTTTGCCCTTCATCATTTTCCGCCAATTCAGCTTTGTCTGTCCGATTCAGTACAAAGATTCATAAACGGGCCACTTAGGTGAACTGGTTTGTTCACCTAAGTGGGCTGATTTGTTCACTACTATGAACAAGGCGGACCATCTTAGTGAAGATACCATACAACCACTATGTTTATCGTGATAAGTACCCATCCCGTCCGAACAAAGTACAAGGCAAAGAGCTATCAAAGCGCCGCCTTACGAACCACCTCCTTTATTTTATTCTCTCTATGGTTCTTCAATCCATATCAGAACGAGACACACCGGTGAGAGCAAAACAAAAAATCCGGGATGACTTGCATCCCGGATTTCCTATCTAACCAGTATATTTCCGTCTATCTCTCTTACCATTCAGGAACAGAGAAAAGAGTGTGGAACGTGAACTTCACTTCCATAGAACTGCTGAAACCAAGTTCCTTGATAACATCACCATCAGGAGTACCGAAAGCGCACCCTTTATCCTTTGTTACCCCATAGCAATTCCAAAGTTCCAGACGATACTTCGGGGATTCATTGGCATCGAGCACTTTGGATGCATCAAATGTCACTTCCTTGCCATCCAGATAGAGGTTGTCAAGCGTGGCATGCAAACCGGGGAAATACTTGTAGATGTCAGCCACTTCAACGAAGGTCATGATGGAACCTGCCGCATAGTCGGCAGATTCGTACTTAATGTCGAATTGAGAAGCCACAAGGCTGTACTGGAAGTTCTCGTATTTCACCTCGAACGCAGCTCCTGCGTTATATCCCCATGCACTTCCCCAATCCGGATTGACAGTAACCAGATTGGGCGTATAAATACCTGCACCGGTACCGTCGGTAATGACGGTGCAGACAATCTCAAGCTTCTCCTTGAAATGGATGGCAGGCTCGGTACCTTGATTTTCTACATTGCTGAACGGACTGAGGGGAACTGCATTGCCTACAGAACCAGCCCCATAAGCATTGAACAACTGAACACGGTACTTACCGTTTCCTTCAATGTCGCCATAATAGAAGCGGTTGGCATCAAACCGAATGGAAGTACCGTCCAGCTTAATCTCGTCAATGCGTACAAACGAATTGGGATAGCGCTTCGCCATACCGGCAAAGTCAAGCGTAAACACCATGGCATCGGTACAAGCTCCCTCGAAAACAAACGTGTGCTGTCCCGCCAATTTTTCGGGCGAGATGGCTGCAAGCGGCTCATCCCAACTTCCTCCCCATGATGAATCGGCGATATTGAGCAATACCGAAATCTGCGCATCGGCATCGGCCTTGGCCTGGCTGTAATAGTTCAACGAATAGCCATAGTCGCCATCGGGCAGGGCAATCTGCAAGCCGTCGGCAGTCAATGACAGAATGTTCAGCTTACCGCTTTTCGTGCCAATCCAAGTATTGGCGCAAAGCACGTTTATGTCAATGTCAATCACCTTGTTCGCCTCGTCAATCGTAAACTTACCTGTCTCATCGGTCACGGTGCCGTCTTCGGCAATGCGATGAATGTTCACCGTACCGTCTTCCTTGAGTTCCATATAACCGTAGTCCTTTCCGTAAGTATAACCTATCCAACCATTACCGGTACCCATCTCCCAATGAATCTGCTGTTCAATGTTGGGTTGTCCGTTGGAAACCGTACTCCAGTTGTCCGTAACCCCCCACTGCGTGAAAGGCCCTTCAAACACGTGCTGCTTACCGTCCTGGCCATTGTCAAGATACCACTTCCGATAGAGCAGAGCCTTGTTGAACGGTACGTTCTTGGCTGTGGAAACAGCGCGTACAGCCATACCTTGATAAACTGCGGCAGTGATACGGTGATTGACAGAAGCTGCAAACTGGTAACCTACCGCAAATTCTGTATTGGAAGAGTTGACAGTACCGGTGAGGTAATATCCTTCAGTACCCAGCGCTGTCACATCGTTTGCCACACGCGTACCGGCTGCAGGCAGGAAGATGGAATTACCATTAGGACCGGTGAACTTGAAACCTGTCACTCCATTCTGCTCAGTCCACTCTTTCTGGCACAACGTGAAGAGTTCCTCGAAATCATCGGCAGTAGGCAGTGTGGCACGCCCTTGAAATGCACGGAAAGCCAAGTCGGAAGCCGTTTTATAAGTATCGGCCGAAGCATAGTCGGCAGGGTCGATGCTATTGTTGCATCCGGTCAGGTCACCGAATCCGAAAAGGCCACCCAGTCCAGTCTCGCTCTTGGCACCCACATTGAAGCGAGCCCACTTCACGGAGAGTCCCAGGTCGACAAGGTCATTGTCGAGGTCGAAGTCATAGGCAGGAGTAGTGAAACTCTTCACCTCACCATACACAATGCCGCTACCCAGATTGAGGTAAGCCGCATAATAGTATTGCGTTTCGGGCACCAACCCTGCATGGACGAATGAATAGCTGTCCTTAAGTTCCTCACTCTTCACTATAAGGCCTGCACGAACCGCTTCTACATCGGATGAAGTAGAGATAACAACACCACAAGTAGCATCGGCCGTAGCATCGGTCAATGTCCCACCCAATACAGCCGAGGCGAAGTCGACAGATGCGGCATCGGCAGTAGCCACCTTGGCATCGGTGGTGAGCAAGCTTTTCACCTCACCTTTGTAATACACCTTACCCTGCAAGCATACATAAGCCTGATAATAGAGCGTAGAGTTATTGTTCAACCCGTTCAACTGAGCACTGAAAGCGCTGCCGTCATAAGCAGCCTGCACGTCCTCGGGCAGGTTGTCTTGCGCAAAACCATAGAAGAAGCCGGTCTTATAGCTTCCGGCATCCATGCCATCCAACCCGGAGAGCGTGGCATGGAGTGTAGCGGTAGTGGCGGTCACATCGGACGACCCCGTCACCACCGACGATTCGTTCAGAATCGGGGTGGTGTGGATAGTATAGTCGTCATCTTCACTGCACGAAGCCAGCGAAAGACCCAGTGCAAGTGAAAGTATTCCTAAATATATCTTTGTCTTCATATATACTAAATTCATTTAAGTGGTTATTCAATGGTCATCGAAATTATCTCAACCTTCACATCCGGCTGTCCGTCTTCGGTGGCAGCCACAGTAGCAAGTCCCTTATTCTGGATACCGATACAGATACAACTGCTTCCTTCGTAAGTCACAGTGGCACCGGTGGTATTGGTCACGGACACAGTCTGTACAGCTCCTTCGGCAGTATCAAAGGCCACGGCATGAGCCAGGTTGTAGCAGTCATCTTCCCAAGCATTTCCGATGTTATTGTCCATAATCACGGTCTTAGGAGTCGCGCCCTCGTTCCAAGTGATTCCACTCAGCACTTTGTACTGTATCTTCAGCGTCTGGTTCTTTTTCAACTTCACCTTCGTGATGTCGATCGGCCATCCCGCGTCACCACCGCCCCAAGGATTGTAGAACTGCAAGCGCAAACGATCGGGATTTCCGTCACCGAAAAGAATTTGTACCTTGCTGTTGTCTACCTTGATTTCAGTAGGCCCGGTAGGTCCGGTAGCGATAGGTTTGTAGTTGAGGTTGGCACAAAGATAAGAATCCACGGCTCCCTTGTCATTGGTCGTTGCAGGCACACCCATCTGGAAAGAGCTGGTGACATCGCAAGCCATTACGGTAAACTCGCTTCCCTTCACTTCCACCGTGCGCTTATCACCGGTAGCGGTGAGGACGGTTATCTCAACCGGATTGCCGTCGGCATCCATAAATTTCAATTTGCCGTCTTCAATGGCAAGCTTACCGGCATTGGTACCGTCATCCCATTTGTAGCCATCGGCCGTGCTGCTCAATACCAGCTCATAGTCGGCAATGGAAGCATCGGCCACAGGTGCCCATGAAGAACCGTACTGTCCCTTCACTACGCTTTCCCAAGCAGCAGAGCCACCATTCCACCATGTCCAGTCATAAGGTTCTTCATCATTGATGAGGAAGCGTGCCTCATTGCCCACATAGGTGACACCGTTGATTTCAGTAGTGAACAGTTTGGTTGCCAAATCTTCAATGGCAGGCTGTTGTACTTCGGCAGGCTGAAGCAAACCCGGATCTTCAGTCGGTATGATACTGGGGTCATTATAAGCCTCTTCGGAAATGAAGTTCCACACCAGCCACCACGGACCTTCGCTATTGGTACGCATCGTAGCTACCTGCAGCAGATAAGGAGTACATTCTATAATCTTGATGTCGTTGGTATAGTTGGAACAGACATCATCAAAACCCTCGTTATGCAATGAATAGGTACCGCCATAGAAAGATATGACAGGGCGTTTCGGGTCAGACACATTCAAGTTGAAAGTTCCGGTGGCATCCGTCGTGCCCGAAGCAGCCACCCGATGAAGTTCCACCGTACAGCCTTTCACAGCATCCAGGCCGAAAGTGATGTACGACTGGAAATAGGGGTCGTCTGCCGGAATGAGCCACGATTGGATACCCGGATCCCAGTTGGGAGCCCAATTGGCGCTACCAATCATAAGGTCGGTAATATTGCTTCCATCATTTTTCACATCAGTGTGGCTCATGTACATCACCGGTCCCGAACAACGGCCAATACCAAAGTTCTTGTCAATGGGAACCCACTTACGGCTCTTGCCCACTCCACCTGCAAGGTTAGCCCAGATAGGGTCTTCGAGCATGGCAAAGTTATTGGTCTCTACCTTGAAGGTATATGGTTCGCCATATACCGGACCTGCCGGTGTGGAAGCGCCGAAAGTCACGCTATATTCTCCGGCAAAAGGAAGTGCCAAGTCAAGAGTGGTCTTTTGAGAAGGACCGCTTGGAGTGACCCACAAGGGAGTGGCTCCCTTGATGAGCGAAGTCAGATGAATCGTATTAGGATCATTGGCATCAGGGGTCACCGTATAGGCGATACCTTCCACCAGATCATCGGAGACATAGGTTTTTGCCCCCATCTCGTACTCTTCGGGCGAGCAAGCGGAAAATATCAAAGCCGCTCCTGCCAATATGGAAAAGAATGATTTAAGTCTCATATCTTATTGTTTTTATTTTTTATTTACTCTATTAATGGTACTCACCATCCGGGATTCTGCACAAGTACACTCTGTGAAAGGTTAATTTGATTATAAGGAATCTGGCTCAAGCCTTTGGTGGCTTTCACACGGTCGGCCCGTATGGTTACCGCATCATCAGTGCCTCCACTCTTCACCTTGACACCATTCAAGGCGAGCTTCTCGGCTGCCACGTCTATACCTTGACGCAGGAGATCCCAATAATTAATGCTTTCAAAAGCAAATTCAAGACGACGTTCTTCCATAATAGCTTGTTGAGACACACTCTTAGCTTGATAGTTGGCCGATACTGTTCCGTTGTCATCAACCTGATAAGCACGCTTACGCACTTGGTCGAAATAAGTTTGCGCATTGGGGCTGCCCAGTTCTGCGGCCATCAACAATACGTCGGCATAACGGATAATAACGTAGTCTTGGCGGTTCTGTGTCTGGAAGTCACCGCTACCATCCTGCTTACCGGCATGGCTTCCATCGGCATAGCAAAGGGGAGCATACTTCTTCACAGCATAGCCGGTATATTCACGCCAGTCATTAAAACTGGTGGTAAAGTCGGCCGAACCGGTGATTCCTTCCCCTACCAAATCAATGATAGAAGCCGAACGGCGGAGGTCACCAGAGGGAAACGCTTCCACAAAATCAGGATTTACCGTCAATGCGCCCCATCCCTTGCAATAGGGAGCAGCATTAAGCTGGCGCATACCCAACATCACCTGCCAACGGTTGGAGTCATTATTCCCGTTATAATCCTGAGTAGCGGTAAATTTCAACGCAAGAATGGTTTCCTTGTTTCCATCACCGGCATATGTACCCTTCAAAGTTTCATAGTCTCCTTTTTCGGCCACTTTTGCAGAAGAAGCCGGCCATAAATTCTTGAATTGCGGTACCAAACCATATTCTCCTGAAGCGATTACGTCTTCTACAGCAGCCAAAGCTTCGGCACGAGTCACCTCTACAGGTTCTTCACCGTAATATCCGGTATAGAAAAGATAGGCACGTGCCAGCAAAGCCTCGGCGGCATATTTTGTAATATGTCCGTCGTTCTTGGTATAGTCGGCCTTGGGATAAGCGTCACCGGGAATATTCTCGATAGCATATTTTAAGTCAGTAAATATGGCACTGAACACCTCTTTGGCAGGTGAAGGAGCGCGATTTTCGTTTACCGGTTCCAGAAAGAGTGGGATATTCCCCCATAAACGAACCATATCCAGATAAAGCAATGCACGCAACGTACGACATTCGCCCATATAGATACCACGTTTGCTATCCGATTCATTCCATACAATCTGCTCTTCATGAGCTATCAGCTCGTTGCAACGATAGACGCCCGCATAATAATTTTTCCAGTCACCTTCGTATAGGTTGAGGTCAGCCGGCGATTGGGAGATGTCAAAACGGTCAATGGCCTGATAGCCACGTCCATCGGCATTTCCGGTAGCGCCAAAACACTCGGCACTCATCACCTCGGAAGCCATATAAAACCCTACCATCATGGCTGATGAAGTCTGGCGCCAACCATCATAACAACCTATCAGAGCACGATAAGCATCTTTTTCAGTCTTATAGAATGTACCGGTTGAAGATTCAGTCTTCGACGTAACATCGAGAAAACTGTCGGTACACGAAGCCAGTCCCAAACTCAGGAGCAGGACACTTGCCATAAATATATTTTTGTTTTTCTTCATATCAGTCTATATTTTAAAATTTCAAGTTAACGCCAAACAATACGGTACGGGGACGGGGGTAATAACCTAAATCAACGCCCGACACCCAACCTTGTCCGTTATCTCCTTCGGGACCATAACCTATTTCCGGATCCATGCCGTCATATTTGGTAAATGTGAACGCATTCTGTACCTGAGCATAGATACGGCACTGGCTGATGGCCTTACATCTCAGTAGCTTGGCAAAGTCGTAGCCCAAAGTAATGTTACTGATTCGCAGGTAATCACCATCCTGCACGTAGAGGTCGGAGAACTGCCAGTTGAGATTCTGGTCTGTGACACGAGGTATGCGATTGCTGGTTCCCTCTCCTGTCCAACGTCCTAAAATTGCAGTAGTATAATTGGCTTGCTTGGAGGTATGGTTACGATAGCTCTGGACAATCTGCTGTCCGAAAGCACCGTTGGCCACTACAGAGAAATCAAGTCCTTTCCAGTTGAAACCGAGATTGAAGCCCATAGTGAAATCAGGAATACCGTTACCAAGATCGGTCTTGTCAAGCTCGTTCACCCGTCCGTCATGGTTGATGTCCACAAACTTCACGTCACCTGGTTGTACGTCAGCTTGCAGCACACCGTTACCAGCCTTAATCCAATCCTCTATTTCTTGATTGTTTTGGAATATGCCTGCTGTCTTGAAACCATAGAAATAACCGATAGGCTTACCATTCTCGGCACGATAGAATTCAGGAGTATTGTCATACAACTGGTTGGTAGAGCCATGAATGATACCATCGTCGTTAGGAATCTCTCCGACCTTATTCTTATTGTAGGCACCGTTGATACCGATATTGTAACTAAAGTCTTTGCCTATTTGGTCATTCCAAGTAAGATTGAGTTCCACACCGGTGTTTTTCACTCCACCGCCATTAATATAAGGAGCACCTGCTCCGGCAGTAGCAAGAATAGGAGCCACCACGAGCCAGTCTTTAGTATCTTTAATGTAGAAATCGAAATTAACACCCAGGCGACTGTTGAGGAATCGGGCATCAAGACCGATATTGGTCTGCTGTGAAGTCTCCCACTTGATGTTCGCATTAGCCAGACGACTGGGGTAAGCTCCCCAGTTGGTTCCGAGCTGTGCCGCAGCATCCGAATCGCCGTAACCGCTACCGAAAAGATAGTGAGTATTGGTACTCTTGATAGGAGCCAGATATTGGAATGCGTCAATGTTGGCATTACCCACTTGTCCCCAGCTGGCACGTAGTTTCAGGAAGTCGAGCCAGTTTTGCGTATTTTCCATGAATTTTTCGTTAGTAATGGTCCATCCTGCCGATACCGAAGGGAAGTAACCAAAACGGTTGCCTTTGGCAAAGTTGCTCGAACCGTCTGCACGCAAAGTAGCATTGACCATATAAGTTTCTTTCCAGTTCCAACCCAATCGGCCGAAATAGGACACCTTGCGGCTCTCGGTATGCGGATTGCCACTGGCACCCAAGCCGTTGGTCGAATCGGAGGCCGTTCCGTTGCCCACAAAAGCATGTTCCCAATCATCAAAACCTTCTTTCAGCATACCATTTTTAGCTTCGATATAAGTGCCCTCGTAACGATAGGCTTCCATACCCAGCAAGGCGTTGAACGAATGTTCTCCCATAGTCCAGTCATAAGAAGCCGTATTGGTCCATGTCATACCCAAAGAGTGATTGGCATTCTGAGATACGGTAGTACGTTCTTCATTATATATATATTGGCTGAACTTGTAGAGAGGCTTGAAACTACGGTATTCGCTGGAACCATAAACCACACCGAATACAGACTTTATCTTCAAATTCTTGACAGGCTGCAATTCAGCATAAACATTACCGGAAAAAGTAGCCGTTTTGTTCTCATTGTTGCTGTCGGTCATCATTAAACCATAAGGGTTTCCATCACCTTTATTCCAGTCACTGGTACTGGTGTCATTGTAAGGTGAATCATAAAGATTATTATCGCTATAGACAGGAGCGATAGGCGATGTTCCGAATGCACCGCGTAAGGTATTATTATATTGGTTGCCTACACTGATACCGTTATTCATCTTATATACAAAACTCACCTGCTCGCCCACTTTCAAAATATCCTTGAAAAGTTTGTGCTCGCTGTTCACACGGAAATTGTAACGCGAATAGTTAGACACATCCGAACCGCCGACAATACCTTCCTGACTCATATATCCTAACGAAAGGGCATAAGTGGAAGTTGCGCTTCCACCAGTGACACCCAGCGTATAGCTCTCCGTTGTGGCATTATCTTTGAACATAGTATCTACCCAATCCGTATCATACACATTGCCATTGGCATCGTAAATAGACTGGTATTGGCTCCAATCGTAAGCCGAAAGTCTGCTATTCAAAGCCTGCTCATCCATAATGGCCATATACTCTTTTGCATTCAGCATATTAGCCTTACGAGCTACATTCTGTATTCCATAATAAGCATCGAAACTAATCTGCGCTTTACCTTCGCGCCCTTGCTTGGTAGTAATAAGCACTACACCATTAGCACCGGCCGAACCGTAGATAGCCGCACTAGCCGCATCTTTCAGTACATCTATACTTTCAATATCGGCAGGATTCAAAGTAGAAATATCACCACCCACACCATCAATCAGATAAAGAGGAGCACTATTTCCCACGGTACCAAGACCACGGATACTCACTTTCATGTCAGCACCCGGTTGACCGGAAGTCGAAGCAATACTTACACCCGGTGTCTGTCCCTGCATAGCCTGCAAGGGATTGGTTGTATTCATCTTGGCTATTTCGTCACCCTTCACCTGAACAGTGGCACCCGTCACCAATTTCTTCTTCTGGACACCATAGCCCACTACAACCACTTCATCCAACATTTCCGTGTCCTCCTTCAGCACCACATTGATGACGGAAGAAGTACCTACCTTGATTTCCTGTGATTGATAACCGATGTAAGAAAACACCAGTGTCTGTCCTTGTTGGGCACTTACCGAATACCGGCCATCAATGTCGGTAATTCCACCCGTAGCGGTTTCTCTCACCTGCACGCTGACACCTATCAACGGCTCACTATCCGTAGCCGATGTCACAACACCCGAAATGGTCTTGTTTTGAGAAGGATTAGCCTGCAGGCTACTGATTGCAGGTACAAGAAACAAAAGTACCAATGCAACACGGCATAAACGCAGATTTATGCACTTTTCCAAGAATGTTTTTCTCATTGTACATTATTTAATGGTTAATATCAAAGATTCATTGTGTTCTTCAATTAATACCAAAGAACTCGGATGCAAATGTATGGAGGAACAAGAAAAGAATGTCGAGAAATTGTTACGAAGAGTATATGATTTCGTTAATCAAGGCTTCTAAAATGTTACTAAAAAAGGTATAATTTGTTTTCCGTCCCTTCTCTAAGCCTTTTGAAGAGGGGCTATTCTTCCCATTCCCCTCAATACCGGAATTGGTTTCACCTCACTTTTCCATCCCCAATATACTTTCTCCGGAGTACAAAGAACCATTTCTTTCTAAAAACGTTCTCAAGGAAGAACAACCTAAAGCTTAACAGATAATGAAAAAATTAGTAGTATTTGCAGTACTTGCCGCAATCGTGGCAAGCTGCGCCGATGACAATCCGCCCCAGATAGAAAAAAGCAGTGAGTTGGTATCACCACGACTTTTGATGGACGTGTCCACAGAAAGCGGACAAAGCCCGCTGACCGGCATACTGACCATCATGCCCTGCAAGGCGGGCACCTCTATTTATTATGGAAACTACATAAACCGGAAGCTGACACCTTTTTACGGTTACTACCAAGTTAAAGACGGAGCTTTCTATAACGATGGCGTCAATCGAGAGTTATCCTTACCCGCAGGTCTCTATAACATGATTTATTGGGGAACCCCTAAATACGAGGAGCCGATTTATGCACATCCTCTCATGAGGGACCCGGTCTACATCTTAGGCGAAGACATGTCCCGGCAACACTTCTCCCTATTCAAAATGGAAGCGGACACAACCTATTATCCGGTATTCGACCTGGTACACGCCGTCCAGCCTGCCAACATTGGAAGTGAGGACCTGAAAGCATCCCTCAAACGGGTAGTGACCGGACTGAAAGTAATCATCAAGGACAAGAACAACGGCATCCTCAGTTCGAGCATCGACAGCATGGTGGTGCGCATCACCAATATTGCTGGAGAACTGAATTTCTACACCGCCGCTCCTCAAGGAAGCCCACGCACAGTAGCCTTCCCTCTGGTCCGTTCCGTCGACGGTACACAAATGAGCAACGCCACCGTCATGCTCTTCCCTTCTTTCGGGAAACCGGAATTCCAGATGAGCATCATACTGAAAAATGGAAACGTGAAAAGTTTCAAGCAAACATTGAACGGACCTTTGGAAGCAAACTCCAAACTGACCCTGACCCTCACTCTGGGAGACATCTTTTCCGAAGAATCATCCGGAGAATTCACCCTTGACAACTGGAACGAGGAAAGCCAGACAATCGATGTCCCTTCATTGGATTGAGCTTGCAGCATCAAGGAAAGATAGAACGGTGCGCGTCCATCTTATAAAAAGGCAACGTGAACCAGAAAGTGGAGCCCTTGCTCAACTGTGACTCCACCCCTATCTCTCCTTTCAGTTCCTTCACAATGTTTTGCGAAATGGCCAGTCCCAGTCCGGTACCTTGCTTAAAGGAATCCAGCTTCACAAAGCGGTTAAAAATCCCCTGCGCATTCTCAGATGATATCCCCGTCCCGGTATCGGTGACATAAAAACGGATATAGCTATTTTCGGGCATTCCGTAACCAATGGTAATGCTACCGGCAGCAGTAAACTTCAGCGCATTACTGATGAAGTTATTGAATACCTGAGTAATTCTGCGCTGATCGGTATACAGCAGCAAACCGGGCAATGGCGTAACCGTGACCAGACGCACGTCTTTATTGGTCAGCCTGATACTTGTAGCCTGCTCTATCTCGGACACCATTTTATTGATATCCACGTTAGCATAGACATACTCCAATGTACCGGCTTCTATCTTCGACAAATCCAGAATGTCATTGATGAGCTGCAACAGCAGTTCATTATTCCGCTCTATAATATCGAGATACTCCACCCGTTCTTCCTCAGACACTTCCGTGGCCAAAATACTCGAAAAACCAACTATTGCATTGAGCGGAGTACGTATCTCATGACTCATATTGGCCAGGAAAGCCGATTTTATCCGGTTGGACTCCTCAGCCTCCTCTTTGGCCAGACGTAGCTTGCGCTCCATGATTTTCAAATCAGTAATGTCCCAAGCAGTATAAACAATCCACTTGCGACCATCAGAAAGCTTTATAAAATTATTGTTCTGGAAGGTAAACCGCTCCTCGTTCTTCTTGGTAAAAAAACGTCGTATACCTTCTTGTGGAATCCCCGTCTTGACCAACTCTTCATCCTCCTTCCTAATTAAAGCCGCAGCCTCTGGCATTGTTTCAAAATCCGTCTTGCCTATAGCCTCTCTGGCCGAACATTCAAAGAGTTCCTCTGCCTTTTTATTCCAAAAAGTATAGCGCATCCCATCATTCACATCCTTCACTTTTGCCGCAATGGGAAGATTATCAAGAATGCCTTCCAACAGTTGCAGATACCTCTCCCGGTCCCTTTCCCTCAATTTCTTCATCCGCCTCTGCATGAAGAAAAAGAAGAGGCACAGCACCAATGTACCTAAAAGAATGGAAATATAGACCATCTCTCTTTGAACAAACCCGTCGGGAATATCAAGCCTTTCCTGCAAGGTGAAAGCAGTATCGAAAAGTTCGGGGCTTTCAGCCATTTTGTCAGCCAATGCCGGATGAACAAAGATTATACAAAAAGAGAAGAATATCGTCAGTAACCGAATACTTCCGAGAGGTAAAAAAAGAGGAACATGTTTTGTCATAATTGGCAAACATTTAATAATTAAATAGTTAGATAAGATTCCAGCTACTGCAAATTTAGAAAAAAATAAATGCGAAAACAGTATCTACGAAATAAATTTGCATTTTACACCCATTATTTTGTATTTAATGCCGAGAAGAGAATATTTTGAGAATAACCCAATACAAAAGGATGATACAGCACAATCAGCTAATGCCTATATGAGCTTATCAGGAAGGAATCGTCGCTTTTCAAAACATGAGATTAAAACCTTTTTTACGTCCAGTATTGTATTTCTCAATCTCTGACGCAAATGATTTTTTCAGCTGCGCTGCCATAAAGTCCAAGAAAGGCTGACTGTTCTCATCTTCTTGCGACTGCCGCAAAGAAAGAATATAGTCGCCCCTATCTTCTTTAAAGATTTTCGTCGGAAAAAGATGATGGCAGAACTGGATATAGTTCATCAACAAACGAGCCGTTCTCCCATTGCCATCTACCCACGGATGAACGGTTACCAAATTGAGATGAGCATTGAAACTCAATTCATATCGTTCCCGAAATGTTTCCATATTCTTTTGCTTTTCTCTCAATATAGAACAAAGTTCTTCTACTTTAGCGGGAACTTTAGGATAGCTCGTATAAGAACACCCGCCCACCCCAGCAGTAACGCCGCACAAACGAAATTCACCTTTAGAAGAATCAAAAGAACCGCCCATTACATTATATACACTCCCAGTAGTACGCATTAGAGCAGCATTCAATTTTTGTAAGAAAACAGGCGTAATTTCCGCATTTTGTGCACTTTCTTCTTTGGCGAGTTCGTATGCCTTCTTCAAATCCTCATTCATCAGATGATAGACCAACGGCTTTCCTTTGGCTGTTACCCCCTCATCAAAAAGCAACTGGGTATCCAATTCGGTAAGTGTAGAGCCCTCAATAGCAGTAGAATGGGTAATAAGCGAATAGAGGTAGTACTTTTCATAGTCTACCGACTGACTGATACCAAGCCTCACAAATTCTTGATTCAGTACTTCTATCTCTTGCCAGATATCTGTTCCCATGAGCAAAGGGCATAAAAGATAAGTATAAAAAGAAAGCGGGAAAAGCATTAAAACTTTCCCCGCTTCTTTATTTCGTACCCAGACCCGGGGTCGAACCGGGATGGAAGTGAATCCACTGGTGTTTGAGACCAGCGCGTCTACCGATTCCGCCATCTGGGCATGTTTGACTTCTCAAATGCGGTGCAAAGATACAGCTTTTTTCTAAACCTGCAATACTTTTCCTAAAAAAAGGAGAAAAAAGTCATAAAACATTCTACAAACATTCCGTGTTTCCAAAATATAGTGTACTTTAGCAGAAACTTTTAAAACAAACGATATGACAACAAATAAGGATAATTTTTGTGTTATCATGGGGGGCGGCATCGGTAGCCGATTCTGGCCATTCAGTCGAAAAACACTTCCAAAACAGTTTCTGGACTTCTTCGGCACAGGAAGATCACTCTTACAACAGACTTTCGACCGCTTCAACAAAGTTATTCCTACGGAGAACATACTTATTGTTACAAACGACCTGTATGCCGACCTCGTAAAGGAGCAACTGCCCGAATTGAATCCTGAACAGATATTACTGGAACCTACACGCAGAAATACAGCTCCGTGCATTGCATGGGCAGCCTATCACATCCGCGCATTGAACCCGAATGCAAATATTGTGGTAGCCCCATCCGACCATTTGATTCTGAAAGAGGGTGAATTCCTTGATGCTATCGAAAGAGGCTTATCTTTCGTATCACAATCTGAAAAACTACTTACCCTCGGCATCAAACCAAATCGTCCAGAAACAGGCTATGGCTATATACAGATAGCCGAACAAAGCGGAGATAATTTCTACAAAGTGAAAACCTTCACCGAAAAACCGGAGTTAGAATTAGCTAAAGTATTCGTAGAAAGTGGAGAATTTTATTGGAATTCCGGACTCTTTATGTGGAATGTAAACTCTGTCATTAAAGCTGTAGAAGCATTACTTCCCGAACTGGCTTCTAAATTGGTTCCGGGTAAAGACGTATATGGCACTCCAGCCGAAAAGGCCTTTATTGATGAGAACTTCCCT
>OGYO01000995.1_pt1 | contig 15367 bp, 13 predicted proteins | sample 1576561 | NCBI WGS metagenome assembly OGYO01 (sample SAMEA3541507, study PRJEB24748) | human gut metagenome | biome: human gut; feature: human-associated habitat; material: faeces | place: China | collected 2012 | reverse complement strand
CGCGTCTATGTTCTCCTCCGCCAGTCGCCAGAAGAGATCCGGATAGCACACGGCGGGAAACACATCATGCGCCTTCATGCGGTCGTCGCCGTTGTTAGTGCGCAGTTGAAGGAATTCCGGCAGATCCCGGTGCCATGCGTCTAAGTAAACCGCCACAGCGCCCTGCCGCATCCCCAACTGATCCACCGCCACGGCGGTGTCGTTGACCAGCCGGATCCAGCGGATAACACCGCCCGCCGCCCCTTGAAAGCCGCGGATGGTGCTGCCTGCAGCGCGCACCTTACCGAAGTACATCCCCATTCCACCGCCGAATTTAGAGACCTTTGCGAAGTTGTCCAGCGAGCGGTAGATGCCGTCCAGACTGTCCGGCACAGTGTCCACAAAGCAGCTTGAAAGCTGATGGTAGGGCTTTCGTGCGTTGGACATGGTAGGTGTCGCCATCGTGACCTCCATACGGCTGAGCATATCGTAAAAGCGTTTTACCCACCCCATGCGGTCAGAGCCTTCGTTCATAGCAAGATGCAGCGCGATACCCAAAAACATCTCCTGCGGTGTTTCCAGCGGCACGCGGCTGCGTGACTGGATCACATAGCGTTTGAGCAGCAGGTCAAGGCCGGAGTAGGTGAACAGCTCGTCCCGTTCCGGGCAGAGAAAGTCCTCCGCCATGGCAATCTCCTCGTGGGTATAGTGGGCAAGGATATAGTCACCGTAGAGTCCCTTATCCGTCAGATAGCGAAGCCTGCCATAGAGGTCGCCGACGCCGCGCCCCTCCCATTCCTGTGCGTTGCGACAGCGAAAGGAGTGGTTCAGAAGCCGCGCCGCGATGAACTCCCACTTGGGTGCCTCTGCCGTAGTCAGCTCTACCGCCGCCTTGGTCAGTGCCTCAGCCCGCTCATCCTCCGTCATGCCCGGGCGACAGAAACTCTCAAACTTCATTTGAAGCGCCGCGAGGGAGTAGACTTCCTCGGTAAAATCCATCTGGCGGCCAACTCGGACATCCTGTCGTACAACCCGATGGCTACGGGCACCGCAGACGCAATGGCAAAGATGACCACCGCGATCCACAACTACTGGTTGGAAATGATCGCCGAGGCCGTACCCGCTGCGAACCACATCCCGATGTCGGGCGACGCATTCGACTCGGCAAACCGTTTCGTCATCAACGACGCGGCCGCCGGTCAGCTCCACGGCATGACCATCAACGACCTGCTGGCCGCACAGGGCCGCTTCATCGCCCGTAACCTCACGTTCCGCCGCGGTAGTGGCGTGGCCGTGCTGGCAGAACCCTACTTTACGTCCTTGCAGCAGAACAAGGAGATTCAGTCGATCCTCACGCAGCAGTTGTCCAACGCTCGTCCCGACGGCTTCACATACAGCGGCTTCGACGTGCTCGCACGTTCGATCATCGCTGCCTACAACACCGCTACGAGCACCGTTGTAGACTGGCGTACTGCACCACCACACCGGCCACGAAGGCCACCACCACGGAGATGAGGATGCCGGACACGATGGCCAGGGCCTTCTGGCTGTTGATGAAGTCCCCCAGCTGGGAGAGCAGGATGTCCGAGGTGGAGATCTTGATGAGGGCCGCGGCCACGGCACCGCCCAGCAGCTCGAAGACGATGGACACGGTGGTGGAGGTGGGCAGGCCCATGGAGTTGAAGGCGTCCAGCAGCAGGACGTCGGTGATCATCACGGCGAAGAAAATGATGATGATCTCGTTGAAGGTGAACATCTCGGGATTGAAGACCCCGCTGCGGGCGATCTCCATCATGCCGCTGGAAAAGGTGGAGCCCAGCAGCACACCGATGCTGGCCACCACCATGATGACCTTGAAGCTGGCGATGCGCGAGCCTATGGCCGAGTTGAGGAAGTTGACGGCGTCGTTGCTGACGCCCACGAAAAGGTCCACTGCGGCCAGGATGGCCAGAAATACCAGTATGAGTAGAAAGATGCTTTCCACGTCCCGTCTCCTGCGGAATAGTCTGAGAATGAGGCATATTCTGTGTAGGCAGGTTTTGTTACAAAACGGTGACGGAGGCGGGGAAATGCAGGGAAGAGAAGGGCTGCAGGGAGAGTGGGGGAAGAAAAGAAGGCTGAGTTCACAATGAGGTGGCTCTGTGGTAGGGAGGACGTGATGACTAGTTTCCAGAAAATTTTTTATAGGGAAGAGACAACGTGAAGCATATCGTTTTTCTGGAGCAATATGGAAGTCTAGGCGGTGGGCAACAAGTACTCCTTGAGCTTGTGCGCGCTGCGCTGCAAACTGGCTTCCGGGCCACGGTGCTGATCCCGGAGGGCCCCTGTGTGGACAGACTACGTGCCTTGGGGGCGCAGGTCGTTGTTGTTCCAGAGTGCCGTCTTTCTCAGGGGAAAAAAGGCATCGCGGACATCTTCCGTTTTGCCTGGTACGGCAGCCGTACGTTCTTGAGGCATATATCGTTGCTGCGCCATGCCGACCTGATTTATGTCAACGGCAATCGTCTGTCCCCTGTGGCCATGCTGGCTCAGCTGATGCTGGGGCGCAAGGCAGCCTACCACATCCATCTGAATCATGGCGGGCTGGAGCGGAAGCTTTTTCTGTTGGCCTTGCGCCTGAAAAGTACGCGGGCCTTGGTCCTGCCTTCGGAGTTCATCCGCCGGGAGCTGCTGGCCGCGGATGTCCGCTTTGACGATCCGCGTGTGCAGGTTGTCCCCAATGGACTGGATGCCCGCTTCAGTGACATCCCTTTCCAAGACCGCTTTACGGGCAGGCCCTTGCAGCACATCGGCATTGTGGGGCGTGTTTCACCGGAAAAAGGGCAGGATGTACTCATCCCGATGGCGAAGCACTTCCCTCAGCTGCAGTTCCATGTGCTTGGGGACGCCGCATTCTCGTCTGAGGACTACTATGAAAGGCTGAAGCGGGAAGCTCCGGAGAATGTCCACTTCCATGGCTGGGTGGATGACCTGCCTGCCAAGGTGAACGAGATCGGTTTGCAGGTTTGCCTGGTTCCGTCGCGGGTGAAAGAGGCAGCCCCTCTGGTACCACTACAGATGGCGGCACTTTCCTGTCTGGTTGTCGTGCGAAAACTGGGGGCGCTGGAAGATGTGGCCCGGGAGCTGACTTTGGGAAAGTTTGGAGAGGATGAAGAGTTGTCAGTTTTGTTGGATGAGCTATGCAGCAAGCAGATTTCTATCTTAACAGATACGACACGAAATGCCTATGCTGTCATCCCCTTTTATTCACATAATGAGTTTCAGAAAAGGTTGATGGAACTCTTGCAGAATTTATAAGATATCTAGGAAAAAATCATGCCTAAAGTCTCCATTATCATTCCAGCCTATAATGTAGCTCCTTGGATTGAGGAAACTTTGGAATCTGTAGCTCGGCAGACATTCGGTGATTTTGAATGTATAATTGTCAATGATTGTGCGACAGATAATACCTTAGATGTAGCTACTTCATGGATAAAAAAAGACAAAAGATTTCGTATTATATGTCGCGATATCAATGGAGGCCTGTCAGCAGCACGGAATACAGGAATTAAAAACGCAATAGGTGAATATATTTCTTTCCTTGATAGTGATGATATGTGGCATCCTGATTTTTTGAAACGGATGCTAGAGCTGATTGAAAAGGATGATGCTTGGCTAGCTTATAGTCATTTTGCTATGTTTATGGACGGGACAAACGCCCGTAAACCACTTGCTTGGGATAATTTGTTTCGTACCGGTAATATTTGGTGGGATATGCTGGTCATGTCCGAATTTCATATCTGTTCTTGTCTTGGGAAAGCAGATATTGTGCGGGCGGCTGGTTTTTTTGATGAAAGTATACGCTCTGTGGAAGATAGAGATTTCTTGCTGCGATTGCTTGCGATGGTGTGTGAAAAGAATCCAGAAAAAGTCTGTGGTACTGATGAGGAGCTTTTCTTTTATCGCCAACGATCTAGCAGTCTGATGCATACCAAAGGGCGTGAAATTATAAATTGGGAATGGAAGCTCATGCCGCAGCATCTTGATCATCCAGGTGTACCTGCAGCAGTGAGACGTCGGGGATACTCTTTTCTTGCTTTTAAGACAGGCATTATATGCCTTAATTTAAAAGAGTATAGTCAAGCTTTTCAATGGTTTTGCAAAGCTATTTGTTATGATCCTCTTAATATGAATTTAATATGGCTCCCTTTACGGAAAATATGGCTGAAATTGAAAAAGAGCCGAATTGAAACTTTATAATTTTTTATTGCCTTTTTAGACCCTTATTTAGTTTAGGGAAAATGCTATTTTGGAGTATATATTTTATGATTCTTTTAAGTTTGGGATGATGTCTAAAAAAACGTTTTATAATTTGTGAGTCTTTCAACATCAAATTTTGACGTGAAAAAACTTTATATAAGGTCTTCTGTGCGATAATATCTATCGGTGTTACTGCTGGTTCTCTGAGTTTATTAAGCTGTGTATGCCCTTTATGGGAAGCTGTTGTATAAATTAACTTTTCCCATTGGTCGTAGATATGCTGAGGGGCATAGGCTTGTGCGCTGATTTTAGCAGCTTTCCCTATTCTGTGTCTCAACGTTTCATCTAACATAAGAGATCGTAAACTATGAGCTAATTCAGCTGCTGTCATTTGAGGAACTAACAGGCCATTTTCCCCAGAGTTGATGAGGTAGTTTGCTGCAGTACACGCTTGGAAGGCGACAGTAGGTAGTTCATGAATAAATGCTTCTATAATGACAAGCCCAAACCCCTCAATTCTAGATGGTATACAAAAAATAGTTGCTTTACTGAATTGTTTATGAGGGGTACGTGTCAGCCCGAAACAATGAATGCGATTGGCAGAGGATGCGCGCTCTATTGCACGATAAATATTCTTTTCATCTTCACCTTCTCCCCAGATATGTAATTCCCATTGAGGAAAATCATTGGCAACCAAATCAAAAGCCTCAATAAGAAGAGGAATTTGTTTGTTTGCTTCAAGTCGCCCGAGAGAAAGAATATGCGGGGGATATGTAGGGTTGTGTCCACTATAAATATCTTCTGGCTGGGCAACAGGATTGCCTATGATATGACACTTACTACGTAAATGAGAGGGAACAGATTCTAAAAAAGGAGGAAGAAGAAGATGTATTGCATCTGCAGCCCATAGTATGGCATTGCGTTCTTCCTTATTCCACCACTCTTGTTCCATCTTCCATGGGTCACTATGTTCAGAATATAAAAGTGGAATATCTGTTCCAAACAGTACTGCTGCCCAAAATAAGATATTATTATGCGATGTCGGGCAAATAAAAAGATCAGGAGCGCATGATATTAATTTTGATCGTACAGGAAGAACAGTACGACGATCGGCACTGAAGGGATAGTATTCAAAGTGAATACCGTCAGGAAAAGGAAAAAACGGTGAGCTATCAGGTGAACTATAAGTAAAGCATGAGAGCTTATGACCTCTTTGATGCATTTCGATAGCTAGACCAGTACTAACTTTTTGTAAGCCGCCAGCCGTTGTGATGTCACCTAAGTCTATAGCAATATGCATTGGTATTCTTTTATTTTAAGGTATACTTTCTTATCTTTTTTAGTATTTCCCAGAATTTATTCCCATACTTGTGTTTCTCGAGGATGTTTTTTATTTTTATTTTTACGTTATATAATAAGGAATCAATGTACCAAATATAGCCCTTTACTGTTCCATATTTATTAAAAATACGTAGATTTTCAGCTATATGTAATTTTCTAGATGATTCATTTCCAGAAATGCCTCCTATTTGCATATGAGTTGTAACAAATCCTAAAAGCTGCATTTGATCAGGATTTAGCCATGCACGTCTAATAAATTCATAATCGCCTGCAATTTTAAAGGATGCATCAAATTTATATTTTAAGATGATTTCTCTTTTTGTAAAAAGAGCAGGGTGATTAACAGGCATGCGATAAGATCTTATTTTAAAGGCATCGTCAGTATTTTTGATATCATACTGAGATACCTTCTCTCCACGATTGTTTACTTGAATGAGATTTCCAGCAAAAAACATTTTATGGCTGGGGGATTCCTCTATATATTTTTTTACTATTTCTAATGTATTTTTTTCATTAAGTGAATCATCACATCCTAGAAAGAGTATCCATTCCCCTATTTTATCCTGCCAGATATCAATCGCTTTATTCCAAGCATCATAAATTCCCTCATCCTTACCACTGTTAGTTAGAATTTCTGGAAGAAGGCTATGATATTGTGCTACAATTTTCATGGTTTCATCAGATGAACCGCCATCTTGCACTATCCAGTTGAAGTCTCGGCAGGTCTGGGAAGCCAACGAATCCAGCAGATGTGGTAGTGTGGCTGCCGCATTGTAGGTAGAAGTGATAATGGTGAAGAAGGGGGGCATTAAAAGTTCTCCACATGGTGTAGAATATCAAGAAAGCGCGCTTCAAAATCAGTTTGAGTCCAGGTAGAGGCTTGCTCGTAGCCATGTTTTATCATTTCATGGCACAAGTTATCATCTGTCCAAAGACGTTGAATAACAGCGGCAATTTCAGTTACATTATGTGGATCAAAGTAGAGAGAGGCCTCTCCATAACGCTCGCGCATAGCATAAATATCAGAGACGGCTACAGGACAACCTGCTAGCATGGCTTCTAGCGGAGGAATATTTGTTGGCCCAAAGAAGCTCGGCATAATCATGCAACGTGCATGTTCATAGAGCCAACGTGTTTCATTATCAGAAACATAGCCGAGATGGTGGACATTTTTTTCTAAATCAAGCTCATGAAGAAGCTGATTATAGAGAAAAGCCCCACTTTTATCTGTTGTTCCGGTAAAGATACAATGGATATCTAGTTCAGGAAGGAGTTTTTTTACAGCCCGTAAAAGATTTGCATGATTTTTATGCAGCCAGAGCTGTGCTGGATAAAAAAGATATTTTTGTCCCTCTGCAAGAGGAAAGTTTTGAGGCTTTTCTGCTTTTTCTGCTAAAGGGGAGGGGATGAACGGAAGGATAAATATTTTTTCTGGATCAGGATGATAGATTTCGCTGACATGCTGCTTGCCTACATTTGAGTCGACCAGAATCGCTGCAGCTGTTCTGCAGAAAGTTGAGAACATTTGCTCTCTACTACAATATTCACTTGCTTCTCCAACTTCGGGAAAACGAGCTTCGTAGCGATGCATAAGATCATGGACAGGGCCAATTATTTTGCAGTGCTGCAGAGGTGGGTTATTTTGTGTCAGGCTGATACAAATATCAGGATTCCATTTCGAAATTGGCAAAAAAAAATGGGTATAATATTGCCAAGGAAGTTTGCATGCTTTTCTAACCTTACGAAGGCCATAGAGTATAGCACGAGATAAAAAACCTGCCTTAGGAATGAGAGTCGCACTTATACTAAATTTTTGGGCTATAGGGAGCCAAGTTTCGTGCGAACACCAGAAATGGCAACTGTATTTATCAGTATCTAACTGCCTTAATGCTGCAAGAATACTGGCTCCATACTGAAAACTTCCTCCAGCGCCAGGAGGAAGCATAGTATAGATTGCGATTCGTTTTAGCATAGCTTGAGAAGACTCCACGCATTCCATGTCGTTTGAATCGGCAGTTCAAAGGATCGCCAGGCCCCCTCCGCTATGACCGTGAAACCACTCATAGAAGCCAAATGGCGCAATTCTGGTAAGAACCAGTAACGCATCTTGTGGACTTCATTCAGGGAAGATTGAGTTCCGCTTGATTTGTCTGTGAGATCAATACGGTAATGGACTTCCACAAGATTGTCATTGACCCTGTGCACGGGATGTGCGTGCCGATATACCTTGGTTTGGGCATCTTCCATGATGCGCTCACGTTCGGTCGGTGGGTCAGTGAGGACGCCCGGGCCATACCAGAAGTCGAAGAGAAAGAGCCCACCCGGTTTCAGGTGCTGGCGGGCTGTTTCCATGACAGCCAGAGCATCTTCTTCCGTATTTTGGTAACTCATCACATGGAACAGGCTGGTCACCGCATCGAAGCGTTTTCCCAGACGCACAGTACGCGCATCGCCTTCCTGCAGCTGCGGCGGCAAGACTCCCGCAGGCAGATCAGGAGAGGCTGCCTGTAGCTGACGTCCCATTTCTAGCATGGTAGCGGACATGTCCACGCCTGTAACGCTGACGCCGCGACGGGCCATCTCCAGAGCATGCCGTCCTGTGCCACAGCCTAGGTCAAGCAGTGTCGCAGGCATGCCACCGTACCGCGTCAGACAGTCCAGGATGAATTCCGTTTCGGCAGCGTATTCCTTGTGTTGATAAAGCAGATTGTAATACCGCGCATAATCACCAAAGATGCTCATGAGGCCTCCTTAACGTCGAAATGAGGCGATGACGTCGCAGACGCGGTCGATGTCCGATTCCTGCAGCGTGCTGCCGCTGGGCAGGTAGAAACCGTTATCCGCCAGCATGTCCGAGACGGGGTAGTCGCCCCCACAATGACACCCAAACGCCTTCAGGGCGGGCTGGCGATGCATCCCGTTGAAGAAAAGCCGTGTGTCAATACCGTGGTCTCGCAGGTGGGAGATGAGCTCGTCCCGCGAATGTCCGTAGTCGGGCGTGATGACCAGCCCGTTCATCCAGTTGACGCTTTCGCTGCCGGCTGTGTCCTCCTGAAGTAACACACCGGGGATAGTGCGCAGGCGTTCCCGATATTGCCTGCCGTGTGCCTGCCGCAGTGCCTTATAGTCATCGGCCTTTTCGGTCTGGGCCAGACCGATGGCGGCATGAAGGTTGCTCATGCGGTAGTTATAGCCGATATCCGCATGCAGATAGGTGCGGGGGGCGTCCAAGGGGAAGCACATGTTTTTGAAATAGCGACAGGCGGTAGCCAGCTCGTCATCGTCGGTAACGACCATGCCGCCTTCGCCCGTAGTGATGTTCTTGTTGGCAAAGAAGCTGAATGCCGCGATACGCGATAGCGCTCCGGTTTTTTTCCCATGATAGATGGCTCCATGCGCTTCCGCGGCATCTTCCATCAGCCAGAGGCCATGGCGGTCGGCGATCCGCTGCAATGCTGTCATTTCGCAGGGATTTCCAAAGATATGGACGGCCATGATCCCTTTTGTGGCAGGGGTGATGTACTGTTCTACGGTCGAGACGTCCATATTCCATGTGGCAGCATCGGCATCCACGAAGACGGGCTTCGCACCGCAATAGCAGACCGCTAGCGCCGAGGCTATCATGGTGAAGTCCGGAATGATGACTTCATCGCCTGGTCTTATTCCAAGGGCGCGTAAAGCTAAGTGCAAAGCTACCGTACCGTTACAGACGGCAATGCCATGCTTGACGCCACAGTATTCAGCAAAGGCTTTTTCAAATGCAGTAACATAGCTCCCGGCGGAGGAAATCCAGCCAGTACTGATAGCTTCAGTAACGTATTTGAGCTCATTACCGGAGAGCATAGGTTCGCAGACGGGAATGAATTTGTTCATAGCTATTTAGTACTATTTTTATGGTGGAAGGGAAATTTATCTTTTTTTATGAGGATGTATATTAAAATATTCAGCAATGTTAAGCTTGATAAATTTAATAATAATAGAAAAACTGTTTTAGTTGGGGCCGTAAATTTTTCTTTTTTTATTTGGTTGTAAAGCATCAGCCGGCATAAATTTTTTCTTTTGAAGGTAGTGAGTAATTTTTTGATCACGTATATTTTATCTTTCTTGTCTAGTTTTTGAATGTCATAAATATCTATATTTATAAATTCTTCAATTCTATATAAAGATCTGTCTGCAGAGTATTTTAGTTCGGCTCGCTCATTATATTGGGTAGTTAAAATACTCCAAGCATAGAAGTCATCCTGATAAAATTTTTTCGTTCGTACGCGAGATACTGAATTTTCATTCATATAATAGTTGTAGATAATATCCTTTATTAAAGTGCATTTTGAAATTTTTGGTAAAAGAGAGAATAAAAAAACTCCATCTGCGGATGCTACTAAATTCTCTCCATACTTTATATGTGAGTTAAGCAAGAAATTCCTTCTAATACACATTGAATGGTGAAATCCTGACGTAAAAATAGATAATTCCGGATGTTCAATAGGAGTTATATTAAAATATTCATCGGTTGGAGTAAAGATAGTTTGTGGATGCCCTGCCTGAGAAAGTATATTTTCTGCACCAATAATTACTTCTGAATTATATTTTTTTATATATTTTGTAAAAATTTCAATAGCATTGAAGGGAATCGTATCATCACAATCAATTGCCCAGATATAATCCCCAGTCGCTTTAGATATTGCTATGTTTCTTGACTTTCCAACGCCACTGTTATTTTTAAGTTTGAATACTTTTAATTGAGGTAAGATCTCTTCATATTTTTTTGCATCTTGATATGTACTATCGCTAGAACAGTCATCAATAAAAATAATTTCATGAGGAAGAAGAGTCTGGGAACGGATACTCTCTAAACAGCGAGTAATATACTGATGGGCATTGAAGGCAATGACGCAGATAGAAATTGTATGCATACAGCTTCCCTTATTCATATCTATTTCTGTATATTTTGAGGATATTTTTTATTTTGAGGATATCTATATGTTGAGGAGGCTGAAAAATGGCTAAACTATCACTATGTTCTACGCACGGATAGATAGAATCTATAATCTTGTATTGAGGGTTATTGGTGTAGTCATGAAAAATTATTTTTTTAAGCCTTGGGAAATGTAGTACAGCATTCAATGCACAAGCAACACGATATCGCCCATCTATAAAAACTGTATCAATATCTTCCCAATTAGAGGTTATTGTATTTTTCATTTTAGGAATGTCTTCAAAAGGTTGTCCCCAGTATTTATAACCATCTACACCGGTATTGATGGGAATAGACCAATCTCTTGTAAGGCCAAGATTTGCATAGTAAAGTAATAATTTTCTCTCAGTAATAGCTCGCCTAATAAAAGGGGATTTTTTCATTGATGTTATAAAAGAGAGTGAAGACTCAATAGAAAAAGTTGTTATATTGTTACGAATTGCATAGTATGTACTCCCTCCAGATCCAAATTCAAGGAGGTTTTTAGTTGTAGAGAGAGCAGACTGAAATAGTAATAATTCTTTCCCTGTCATATGTGGAATTGTAGGAGGGATGGCTTTAATTGCATAGTGAATATTTAAATAGCTCCAGAGCACATAGTCAATAGATTGTGAAAATTTCATTTAAGCTCCTATGTCTTTTATAATTGTTTTGTATTTAACTCTGATTAATATTTTTTTGGTAAAAATCAATTATAGTTGATGGATTTCCTGATTTTTTTATTTCGCCATCTTTTACTAAATAAACTAAATTGCAATTTTTAATTGTTTGTAATCGATGAGCAATGATAATAATTGTTATGTCTTTATGAAGACTTTCAATAGTTTTTTGTATAGCTTTTTCAGTAATAATATCAAGTGCAGATGTTGCTTCATCAAAGATAATGACTTGTGGATTACTATAAAGAGCGCGGGCAATGGATACACGTTGTAGTTGACCACCGGAAAGGCGTATACCTCGTTCACCAATAATAGTATCAATTCCGCCTTCCAAGTTTTCCAGAAAGTCTATAGCTGCCATGCGGCAGCATTCTTCTACGCGCTGACGGTCAATCTCTTGTCCCCATTGGCTGAAGGCGATATTCTCTGCTAGGCTACCATTAAGTAAGAAAGGACTTTGCGGTACGTAGCCGATACCCCGCATCCAGGCAGCACGCAAACTATCGTCAACTTCTTGTCCATCTACTAGTATCTTACCACTACTAGGTGTATATAGGCCAGTTAGCAAACTGACAATGGTACTTTTTCCTGCCCCCGATGGACCAATAAGACCAACCATGTCCCCCTTGGGGATGCACAGACTGATATCTTGCAGGGCATTTTTATGTCCTCCACCTGTATTTGGATAGCAGAAATTAACATGTTCAAAGCGTATTTCTTTTCGCAGAGGACAGGCGCACTTCTCCGTAGAGGGCAGGGGCAACGATTCAACTTCCCGTATTTTTTGGAGAATAGGCTCAACAGTGGGGAGTTGTTGCTGCATCTGCAAGGATCCTTGCACAACACGATTCATAATAGGTAGTAAACGCCAGGCTACAGCGGCCAGCAGGGCCAGAGTTGCGCTCATATAGGCTAGACTAGCCTCTTGCCAGCGTAAAAGCAGTACTGTGCCGAGTAAAAGGCAAATACCCACAAATTCTAGGATCCACGAGGGAATAGGTGGAAAGACAGGCAATAGGCTTTGTCCTTGCATAAAACGTGTTTCTGCAATGATGTATTGATTAATAAATTTTTCCTGCTGCTGACAGATAAGGATGTCGCGGATGCCATTAAGGCCTGTATGAATGAGCTTCATTGCTGTCTGCTGGGCATTAGCGCATTGCTGGCTATATTTTCGTACCCAGTGGCGACTGTAGCGAAAGATTGCAACAGCTGCCAGGCTGGTAATACCAACTACTAATATTCCAGCTAGAGGAGCCATATAGCAGACTGCTATCAGCAAGGTAAAAACAACCAACAGTTGAGACAGAGATTGTAAGGCATAGAAAAGAAACATGCCCGTATTGGCTCGCCAGTTCAAAGTCGTAATCAAGTCACTAATCTTCTGGACGGTATGCCAAAGATACGGCGCACGCATATATCCTTGAAATAGTCGTACCCCTAGATGCATACTGACTATCTGACTGTATCGACTTTGGCGCCAGGTAAGCAGAGCCAGCATTACGGTTTTGAGTAAGGTTGTGCCGCAGAGTAGGCAGAGCAACAGGGCTAGCAGCAAACGCGGGTCGTCTTGGGCTGGCCGTAACATAGGCCACCAAGCCACTAGCTGCTGCATGAAAGGATGCTGAACTATACTTTGAGGGGAGGCCAAAACAACTCCCAGCAGGGAAACTGCACCTGCTAGCGCAAATTCTGCCAAGGCCACGACGACAGTCAGGGCCATGACGATCCAGAAGCTTCGTTGAAGAGCTGAAGGCAGAACGCGATAAATACGCTGGAAGGCCTCTACTAGCTGAGCTTTCAGCATGACATTCTCTTTTTAGCGGTAGTTGGTACAAAAATCCGCATATGCCGCCTTCAGCCCGTCTTCCAGGCTGATACGCGGGTGCCAGCCCATGCCGAACAGACGGCCGGAATCCATGAGCTTGCGCGGTGTTCCGTCCGGTTTGGAAGGATCGGTGAGGATCTGGCCTTCATACCCCACCACGCGCGCCACCAGACGGGCGACATCCATAATGGTCATCTCCTGCTGGCTGCCCACGTTCACATGCTCAAAATCAGAATAGTTTTCCAGAAGGAAGACACAGGCATCGGCCATGTCGTCAGCGTGCAGAAATTCTCGCAGGGGGGTGCCTGTTCCCCAGATGCGCACTTGAGAAAGTCCCTGTATTTTGGCCTCATGAAAGCGACGGATCATCGCTGGAATCACATGGCTATCTTCCGGGTGATAGTTGTCTCCCGTCCCGTATAAATTAGTTGGCATGGCGCTGATGGCGTCAAAGCCATATTGCTTGCGGTAGGCCTGGCACATCTTGATGCCCGAGATTTTGGCCAAGGCATAGGCGTCATTGGTGGGCTCCAGGGCACCGGTGAGCAAATATTCCTCTTTGATGGGCTGCGGGCAGAGCTTGGGATAGATGCAGGACGACCCCAAAAAAAGGAATTTTTTTACGCCGTTCTGCCAGGCACTATGGATGACGTTGTTCTGGATTTGGAGGTTCTCATAGATGAACTGGGCAGGATAGGTGGCATTGGCGTGGATACCGCCTACCTTGGCAGCAGCCAGAATGACGTAGTCCGGTTTTTCAGCCGCAAAAAAGTCGCGTACGGCCTGCTGCTCAGTAAGATCAAGTTCCGCATGGCTGCGAACGCACAGATTTTCATACCCCGCACGGTGCAGAGCCCGACAGATGGCACTGCCTACCAAACCACGATGCCCGGCGACAAAAAATTTACCGTCTTTCTGCAACATGATGTCCTCGATACGGCAAAAGGGCAGCCATATAGGTGGTGAAAGACGCCCTGATGCAGTGCAGGAGATTTCGAGATTTCCTGCTATTCTTCGTGCTTGAAGCTGGTAAAACCGGCGTCCTCCACCACAGCATCACGCAGGGCCAACTCCAGATCATGGCGGGCCATTTCCTGCACCATCTCCTCAAAGGTGGTACGCGGTGCCCAGCCCAGCTTGGCCTGTGCCTTGGCCGGATCACCCAGCAGGGTCTCCACTTCGGTGGGACGGAAATAGCGCGGATCCACACGTACGATGGTGTCCCCTTCTTTGACACGGATCGTCAGTGCCTTGCCCCGGGCTGCCAGTGCGGCCTTGTCCGCATCGATAGCCTTTACGGTAGCGGTCTCATCCACGCCTTCTCCCTTCCACTCCAGGCTCAGGCCCAGTTCGGCGGCCGCGGCATTGACGAAATCCCGCACCGAGAACTGTCGGCCCGTGGCGATGACGAAATCATCAGGCTGTTCCTGCTGCAGCATGAGCCATTGCATCTCCACGTAGTCACGGGCATGGCCCCAGTCGCGCTTGGCGTTCATGTTGCCCAGGTAGAGGCAGGAGGACAGCCCCAGCAGGATGCGCGCCAGAGCCCGCGTGATCTTGCGGGTCACGAAGGTCTCGCCGCGCACCGGGGACTCGTGGTTGAAGAGGATGCCGTTGCAGGCATACATGCCGTAGGCTTCGCGGTAATTGACCGTGATCCAGTAGGAGTAGAGCTTGGCGCAGGCATAGGGCGAACGGGGATAGAAAGGGGTCTTCTCCGTCTGCGGGATTTCCTGCACCTTGCCGAACAGCTCCGAAGTGGAGGCCTGATAGAAGCGGGTCTTTTTTTCCAGGCCCAGCATGCGGATGGCTTCCAGAAGACGCAGGGTCCCCAGCGCATCCACATTGGCGGTGTACTCGGGAGACTCGAAGGAGACCTGCACATGGCTCTGGGCTGCCAGGTTGTAGACTTCGTCCGGCTGCACTTCCTGCATGATGCGGATCAGGTTGCCGGCGTCAGAAAGGTCCCCATAGTGCAGTACGAACTTGCGGCCTTTCTGGTGCGGGCCCTGATAAAGGTGGTCGATACGATCCGTATTGAACAGGGAAGAGCGGCGCTTGATGCCGTGGACTTCATAACCCTTGTTCAGAAGAAATTCCGCCAGATAGGCGCCGTCCTGACCAGTGATACCGGTGATGAGTGCTTTTTTCATACTGCGTACGTGTTAAAAGATTATTCTTGGACGCGGAGCTGGGCAGCAGGGATGGAAGCAAAGCGCTCCTTGTCCTGCTCACCGGCATAAGGTCCCTGTTTGACTTCGATCATTTCCGATGGCTCAAGCATGGAAAAACCGTGACCGCCGTGGGTTTGTGGGCGTCTCCAAGAAGAACTGGTAGCCGCGCTCG
>OGYO01000988.1_pt1 | contig 15400 bp, 16 predicted proteins | sample 1576561 | NCBI WGS metagenome assembly OGYO01 (sample SAMEA3541507, study PRJEB24748) | human gut metagenome | biome: human gut; feature: human-associated habitat; material: faeces | place: China | collected 2012 | reverse complement strand
TCAGCTTCGGAGGGTTGCATTGAAGGATAAGCACCGCCCGAAAGAGTGCCGACTTTATCTGTTCTGTTTAAGGAAAGGCGGTTTAAAATGGTTTCAACCCGGTTATTCAGATTCCATGCATCAGCAGCGTCAAGACGGGTTTGCAATTCATGAAGTCGTTCAAGTGTCCTTGAATCGTCATTCTGGCCGAGTGTCGCGGTCAATGTTTCATAATCTGCCAGCAGTTTCTGAACGTCGGACAATCCGGAGGCAACGGCTTCATAAACGGTTTGTTCCGGCGGAAAATATGGTTCCTGCTCCACGTAGGCTATTTGCAAACCGTTTTGTACCTGTAAAATGCCATCGTCAAGGTGCGCTTTTGCTGCGAGTATCTGAAGCAATGAGGATTTACCCGTGCCATTGCGTCCGATCAGGCCGACTTTCTCGCCTTCTTCAAGAGAAAATTCCGCATGATCCAGCATGGGAAAATGACCGAAAGCGAGTTGAGCGTCTGAGAGCGTAATAAGAGCCATAGTGAATTAAACGGTAATCGTGCGAATGGGTGAGAACGGTATTGTAACGGCAAGTATTTTGCAGATATAGTCCGGAAAATTATTTGCGTGGGTCAATATTATTCAATACAGTTGAATGACTCAAAAAAATATTGAAAAAATCAATATAATCGAGTATACTTATTTAAGTAAATGGGTTACAGAGTTATAGGAGAGCTATAAAACTGTAACGAGTTTGTTATTAGGATAGGAAGGATAAACTATGACTGTAAGCTATAATAAATTATGGAAAAGACTTATAGATCTAAATATGAGTAAAACTCAGCTTAGAGAAAGAGCCGGGATAACAACAAATGCAATGGCAAAGATGGGAAAAAATGAGAATGTTTCGACAGAAATTATATGTAAAATATGCAAAGTATTGGAATGCCAGGTAGAAGATGTAATCGAATTAGTTGATGAAGAAGAAAAAGAGGTATGTTAGCATATATAAGTCCGTTTTATGGGACACATACTATGATATTATTAGAAAAAAGTAAAGAGGTAATTGAATGTATACAAGTATAGAGCTTTTTGCTGGAGCCGGCGGATTGGCATTAGGAGTCGAAAAGGCGGGATTTAATACATTAGGTTTAATAGAATTTGATAAGGACGCAGCGGATACATTAAAGAAAAATAGACCAAACTGGAATGTTATAAATGACGATATTGCAAATATATCGTGTCTGGATTTGGAAAAGTATTTCTCTATTAAAAAGGGTGAGCTAGATCTCCTTTCAGGTGGTGCACCTTGTCAGGCATTTTCATATGCTGGAAAAAGGCTTGGGCTTGAAGATGCAAGAGGAACATTATTTTATCACTATGCATTGTTCCTTGAAAAATTGCAGCCTAAAATGTTTCTGTTTGAGAATGTTCGAGGATTGCTTACACATGATCATGGAAAGACTTATTCAACAATGCTTGATATTTTTACAAGAGCTGGTTATACCATTGACAAACAAGTATTAAATGCATGGAATTATGGCGTACCGCAGAAAAGGGAACGACTTATTACTATAGGAATTCGCAATGATTTGGTAGGAAAGACTGAATACAGATTTCCGAAAACACATAGTTATAAACCGGTTCTTAGAGATGTCCTTTTGGATTGTCCGGATGGTCCAGGGGTTCCGTATGGAGAAAAAAAGAGAAAGATTTTTGAATTGGTTCCAGCTGGTGGATATTGGAGAGATATAGATCCGGCAATTGCCAAAGAATATATGAAGAGTTGTTGGGATATGGAAGGCGGAAGAACTGGAATTTTGAGAAGAATGAGTTTGGATGAACCATCTTTAACCGTATTAACATCTCCGTCTCAAAAGCAAACAGAAAGATGCCATCCATTGGAAGCAAGACCTTTTACTGTTAGAGAAAATGCAAGGTGTCAGACATTTCCGGATGATTGGGAATTTTGTGGAAATGTTTCAGCTCAATATAAACAGGTAGGAAATGCTGTTCCAGTTAATTTAGCATATGATATTGCAAAAGAAATTGTACATTCACTAGATATGCTTGAAGTGAATCAGAAAGTAAAGGAGGCAATGTAATGGATTGGAAACTGAAATTTATCAGTCAGGAAAACTTTGTTAAACATGTTGAAGCAACAATTGACAAGTATGGGGAAAAACTGGAATCTTTTGATATTAAGCGGTTTAACAAGAATATTATTGATCCAATTAAGTTGATATTTGATAAAACAGTATATCAGTCAACTTGGGAAGAAATGGTGGGAAACGAGATATTCCGACAAAGGGATAAATCAAATAATAACGATATCGGATATTTTCATCAGACAATATTTCAGTACATGAAAAATTGTCACGTGCCTGAAAATGGTAAAGAAGGCGGATGGGATGTTATCTATGAAAACGCAGATGGAATTCAATTGCCAGAGGGTGATGTAGTACATAAGATTTATGTTGAGATGAAGAATAAACATAATACGATGAATTCTGCATCTACCGGAAAGACATATATGAAAATGCAGAACCAATTATTGAATGATGATGATTGCGCATGCTTTCTGGTAGAGGCGATTGCACAAAAATCACAAAATATTACTTGGAATCCAACGGTTGATGGTAAGAAGATTTCTCATAAACGTATCAGAAGAGTAAGCATAGATCAATTCTATGCACTTGTAACAGGAGAAGAAGATGCATTTTACCAGATGTGTATGGTACTTCCGGAAGTTATAGAGTCCGTGGTGGCAAAGGGTGGAGATGTTAAAGTCCCTCATGATACAGTTGCAGAGGAGTTGAAAAAGATTGCAGAAATTTCAGGAGAAAAATCAGAGAATCTTGCAATGGCTCTTGCTGTTTATATGCTTGGTTTCAGTTCATATAATGGTTTTTCTGGATTAATTGGTGGTAATGCATCTTTGGATGAAAATTTCCTGAAGAGAATTTACGCATATGCAAAAGGAATAAAATAATGGCAACAAATACGTATGAAGTGGTGTTATATATGGTAATGTTTTAGTATTTGGATTTATAATATAAGTAAAAAGGAAGTTTGGATATTAACCGACAAAATCAGATAGTTAAGTATAGGAAAGTGAAATGCAGAAAAAGTTTTCGGAATTAATAGAAGGGAAAGATTGTCTATTTCGTTATCGTGCATATAATGAAGATACACTTAGTGCATTAATGGAAAATAGGTTATATTTTTCGAAACCAAGATATTTCAATGATCCATATGACAATTTGATATATGTTAATTCGAAGATGGTGGTAAGCGAGATAATCGGCAATATATTAGTTGGAATGGATTCATATTTAGAGAATAGAAAGTCCTTTAATGATTCGATTTCTAAAATTGCAGACATTATGTGGCACCAAGATAAGTCTAGAAAACGCATGCTTGAAGAAATGGAAAAACAGATTTACTCGGCAATAGATACCGTTCGTATAAAAATCAAGGAAAATACAAAAGTGATTTGTTTTGCAGAAGAATATAATTCTATGCTTATGTGGTCACACTATGCAGATTATCATGCTGGCTTTTGCTTAGTATATCGGAAAGAAGATATTGAAGATGCAAAAAGGTATGGGAATACTGAATGTGAAATAATTAATAAGACAGTTTTAACTCGGGTAAATTATGTTGAACAACAATTAGATATGACAAATGATGTACTAGAATATATAAGGAACAATATGTTTGATACTATGGGAGATGTACCACAGGTTGATTCTTCTTTAGCATGTGCAAAAATCAGACAGGTTATTACGGAAAAGTCTAAAGATTGGGCATATGAAAAAGAATGGAGACTAATTCCAAGGATACCCAAAATTGAAACTGAGTCCCCATTATCTTATATAGAATGTAAGCCGATGGCTGTTATTATCGGAAGTCAATGTTTCGGCCAAAATAGAGAAAAATTGGTAAAAATATGTGAGAGAATCGACGTTCCGGTTTATGGTATTTTCTTAAAAGAAAATGATCCGAAATGGCGATTGGAACTAAATGATGATGGTAACCTTGAAGTGGAACGTCATGAATACTTTTATTATAATGGTTAGTTATTAGGGCTTGCAAGTGGAAACAAAAATGATAAAAATACTATTTATCGGAAATGGAAAGATCCGTGGGATTGCTTGAAATGCTTGTGAAATCAGTACTTTTAGAAACTCACATTGTGAATGTACCCCCCTATTTGGTCTCTAATGTTAATATTGACATAGGATTATCTGATAAATGAAGGCTTAAAATTAATAAATTTTATAAAAGTTGATATTGTAATATATTTACATGAGGTGAATAAATGATAAAAAGGCGAAGGAAGGAAAAATATCAAGGACAAGTTATTGATGAATCTTTAAATAGAATGCAAAAATATCTTGAAATGAAGGGGGTTGCATCAAATAGAGTTGATTTGGAAAGAAAAACAGTAATAGAAATTGTCGGCACAGCAGATAATGGAAAGGAGCGATTAATCGTTCCTGAGATAAGAAATAAGTATGGCAGTGATGACGTTGAATTAGATGATGGTTTTCAAATCCTGATGCCTTTTATACAAACTGGAACGATAATAATCGATATGGGCGGGGAAAAACATTATGAGGAATATGAAATACATGATGTTACAGACACAAAATTTTCATTGAAAATAAAAGACTATGTAAAGTTGGGAAAAGCATTTGCACTTATGCTTATTATTAATGTGAAGTCGATAACTAAGGTGGCTCCTATATCTACTTACACTTATGAGTGCAAAAATGTTATGGAATTTTTTATCAATCAGTATAAAGATATGATAACAATTAACTTTACAGACTATGAGAAAAAGGCAATCATTGAACCATTAATGGCAGAAAGTCGTGAATTAAATATTGTTTCAACAATCTGCAATACTATTGCTATTTTTAGAGCAATGAATTTTTTAAAAAAGAAATTTGACGAGAGTAATAAGTCATCAATGATTTATTCAAATGAGTATTTTAAAATTAATAATTGGAATGGAAAAGTAGAGAAAGTTAATCTAAAAAATGTGTTGGATGAAAAAAAAGAAGAATTATTAAAAGATATAATAAGTAATATAAATTATTCTTCGGTTATTCCTGAAAATCAAACGATTTTTATATTAAAAGAGTTGATCAAAAGGGACAATATAAATGTATTTCTTGCTGCAGTCGGATTTGTATATGAAAGCGGAATAAAAATATTAGAAAATGAATTGAATCAAATAGCTGATAAATCAAATAGTGATATAGAATTAATAATTGGGTCGTTACAGCATTTTGACTCAGAGAATCCTGGAACAAAAATTGATAAGGCAACAGTTATAAAACTTAATGATTTGATTGGAAGATTAGGAATAAAATTGTATGCTTATCAGCACGCATTTTATCATGGTAAATTTTATTATCTGCAAAGTGCAAATAAAGGATATGTAATTGTTGGCTCAAGTAATATTAGTAAAACAGCGTTTAATGATAATTATGAACTTGATGTTATCTATACATTTGAGCCTAAATTGAATAACAATTTTGTGAATTGGTTTTTTCAGTTGCGTAATAAATCCAAAGAAATAATAAAACTTGATGCAGAAAAGTTTCATTCTACAAATTGGATAAGTGAACAGGATGCTTTTTTGCAAACTGGTCGAAGTGTCGTTTCTTTAGAAAGTGTTCGAAGTCAAGTAAATCAACTTACAGATGAAGACAAGAAGTATAGAATGAATTTATGGTTGGAACATAATCCGACATATATTTATAAAGATATAAATGTGAATGCTTTAAGCAACTATATAATGATCGTATATACAATACAACATTTGGTGGTTTTTGAATCCTTTATTCCTGGAAATGCGTACTATGTTTTTAGCTATGATGATTTGGATGACTTGGTGGAAGCAATTTCTCATATGACAAAAAGTCAAATGATATTAGCAGAGTATTCAGTACAACGAGGAAACCATATACAGAACAGAGAAAAATTAAAAATTAGAATAGATAGATTTTTTGAATAGCCTATTTATCTCAAAGCAACAATAAGTTACATCAGACGTGATTCTTCATAAAAACTTCAAGTTGTATTATTAAGTGATTGGGATAACGAAGGAAGATTATCTAATTTGTATGATAAAGGAGAATTTGAATGGAACATACAGGACATATTCGAATTAATAGAAAGGTAATACCGTATCATTTAAAAGATAAAACCGTACATTTAATTCCCAACAATACATATGCTTGCTTAATACCTGGTGATGTTAGGGAAAAAGAAGTAATAAAAGGAGTAACTACAGGAAATCGAGAAGTTGCATTTGTAGGATGTCGATATAATGATATTAGCCTTGGATATAAAGCATTGGTGATATCAGATTGTAACACGGGTTTATATTCTGGAATAACAAAGTTTGATCGTATTTGTTTTGAAGGAAAACCGGTTAATGTGTTTGCAGGTCCAGGGAGAGCCTTTATATCAGAAAGTGGTTTTGACATTTCAGAACGCATGAAGTCTATTACCCCCAAAAAGTGGGAGGATATAAATATATCATCTCAAGTAAGTATTAATTCTGACAGAATTAATATAGGTGTTAATTTTAGCTTTTGGCATAATTTAAAATATGCTGAAACATCAATGGGTGATGCAATACCTAAATTTACATTAGAATTTCAAAGAACAGTGAATATAAAAAGACTTCCATATGTATATTTGATGGTATATGATTTCTTTTGCTTTTTAAATTTCTGTAGAAATATATATTTTGATAAAATAACACTTCAACAAAAAGAAAATGATAAATTTCGTACAATTGCTACAGTTTATGTTAATTCTGAAAATGATGATGATTATGATAGAAATGAACATAATTCGATTATATCTCAAGATTGCAAATCTTATTTACCTGAATTATTTAAGACTGTAGCGTTAAGACGAAATCAAAAAATATATGATAATTTTTACATTCCAAAGAATTCAAAAGAAGCGTCAGTAGTGTCGTATGAAAAATTCTTAGCTTGTGCACTAAGTTTAGAGAGTGAATATAATCGTTTGTATCCTACGAAAAGGAAAGATAATGATTTGTATGCTGATGTATATAAGCTTTTTGAAAAATCCGCAGATGAGTTGGAAACATTATTTATAGCGATTAAAGAAAACAAATTAACACAGGAGGAATTCAAAGAAATATATTTTGGAAAGGTAAATAACGAATATAATAGCTTGAAAAAAAGTATATCAAAAACTAAAATGAGAAAAACGGATGGATATTTTGAAAAAATAGAAGATGCATTGACAAAGATAGATTATAGTCTTGCTGAAAAATATAAAAATGCATTGGTTAATAACTGGGAGTATATCCAACCTGTAGTTGATAAAATGAGTAGAGCAAATAAAGTTGAGTTTCCTTCAGCAAGTGAAGCAGGAAAAGAGTTTGCCGATTTCAGAAATGGGATTGCACATGGCAATCCACAAGAAATAGAGCCACTTCATGTGGTTTTATATGAAGTCGCAAGAGCACTTATATATACTATGGTTTTGAAAAAAGCAAACGCAGATGATGACAGCATAAAAACTGTAATAAATAAATTGTTTTAATTTATGATGCATTACATCTGTCTGTAAGATTGGTTTTAACTATCCCTTAGTCACTAAGGGCGCATTTCTATACCTACCTATACGGCAGGTGATGTGCGCCCTCATTTTATTTCGGGAGTTGCGGGATAAATCCCGGTCAAGGCTATGCCTTGCGCAGACGAGGTCTGCTATCCATACACGCGGTAAACCGCTATTTTCTCTTCTTTTTGCCACGTCCGTTTCCTTTTGCAGATTTGAATGCTGTCGAATAACGTTCCACAATATCCATAAAAGTCTTGAATTCGTAAGGATCCATTTTTGTAAAATTCATTTGAAAAAGTTTGCTGTATGTCAGCATCTGCTTTTGAGTTATGCTGTCTGCTTTCTGGACTTCCTCACAGGTATCCATGAATTCATCAAAAACAGTATCATCACTTCCGGTATTGGAATCTTTTTTATGTAATTCACGCAGATTTTTTGCAATCGCAGAAATATCATTTCCTAACAGATTATCAAAATAATTATCCTCATCAATGAGAGATGCCTTTAGTGAGCGCATATAGTGGTCACTGTCAGAGAGTGCATATTTGTTTTTTATCATTGCCCGGTTGTGCTCTATGTATTTGTTCATATTACGAATCTGAGCAGATGCCAGATTGTCAACATAGATTTCAAGGTCAGATAAAAAATTAGAAAAATGAGGATCCTTTATCATTTCACAAATCAGTCGCACATTCAGATTGCGTTCTTTCAATAAAGTTATCGTTTCGTCATCCAGACCAAGTTCATCAACCGGGAAAGGATGGTGTTCACGATTTTCTGTAATACCCAGTAAGTAATCACTGGTTACTCCGTAGAAGCTTGCCAGAGTAACAATTGCATTCATGGTAATCGCATTCTTGGTATCATCGCTCTCGTAGCTGCCTAGAGCAGATTTTGAGATACCAGTTTTTTCTGATAGTTCTACGAGAGATAGTCCTCGTTCGGTTCTTAAATCTTTTAATTTTTCCTGTAGCGTCAATTTACAATTCATATAGCAGAGTCCTTTTTATTTATAGCGATTAAATCCCTTTTATAATACAACAGAACATACGTTCCTATCAAGATGAATTTCCAAAAGAGTGGAAATTTTTATTTTTTTGTAAAAAATCCTACCTTTCGGATATACAGGAAATGCACTTTGAATTTGAGAAAATCTCTATACAACTTCATGAGCATTCCAAATCACTACCGCATCGGGGAAGTCGGGCGATGATCCAGAAATAATTCGGGGAGCCGATCAAGAGCATGACAACGGCACAGTCCAAAATAGTCTATAAGGCTAAAGAGACCAGAGGTTACCTGCCAGGAAATGATGAGGTGAAATGACAAAAATGAATTTTGGATAGGGAGGATTTCAAATGGAAGAAAATGAAAAGTTACACAAGATTCGTGTAGAACTTGAAAAAGCAAAACAAGAAAAACAACAGGCAGAGAGGCGGATTGTAAGAGCAGAGAATCGTTTGAAGTATCGTGAGAATCTGAGCAGGAAGGCAAGAACACATAGATTAATTGTGCTTGGTGCGGTTATGGAACAGTATTTTCCGGAACTAAAAGAGTTATCGGAAGTACAGCTTGGTCAGATGATGGAGCATCTGGATATCAATGCACTTCATGGAGCGTTTAATAAGGCATTAGTAAATAGCAGACAGGAGGATTGCTGATGGCGATTTATCATTTTCATGTAACACAGGTTTCCAGAGGAAAGAGGCAGTCAGCAATCGCAGCAGCAGCGTATCGAGCTGGTGAAAGACTACAGGATCATTATTATGGAGAATTTGCAGATTATACAGCAAAAGGTGGAGTGGTTTACACAGAGATTATAGCTCCTGATTATGTGCCAGAGTCTTTGCATGATAGGGAAACACTTTGAAACGAAGTAGAGAGTGTAGAGAAGCATCCCAAAGCACAGCTTGCATATAGCTTTGATTTTGCACTTATGAATGAATTTTCAATGGAAGAAAACATTATTCTTGCAAAAAGATTTATCAATGAGAATTTCATTGCTAAAGGAATGATTGCTGATATGGCTGTTCATAATCCAGACAAAAAGGAAAGAGATAATCCTCATGTTCATGTACTCTGTCCAATCAGACCAATGAATACGGATGGAACATGGGGAGAAAAGCAGAGAAGAGAATACCTTTTTGATGAGGATGGAAAGCCTGTTCTTGATGGAAAAGGACATCAGAAGTTCAATGCGGTTCCTATGACAGATTGGGGAAGACCGGAAACACTTGAATCATGGAGAAAAGCTTGGGCGGATATGGTGAATGAAGAATTTCAGAAAAAAGAAATGCAGGAGAGGATTAATCACAGGAGTTATGAAGCACAGGGAATTCGCACAGAGAAAGGAAGCCTTAATCGTTTGATTAAAGAAATCAATCAGGGAATTCTTTTGTTAAAGGAAAAGGTCAAAGATATTATGGATGTTATTTCTGAACTATCGGAGGAAATGCATAGAAACGAGAAATCCACAAAATCAGATCTTCCACAGTGTCTACAAAAGTATTTTGCGGACAGAAATGAAACGGCTGAATCTTATAGTTATGGAAAGAGCAAGGCAAGAAAAACAAATTTGAAGAAAATGGCAGAATTGCTGGTTTATCTGAAAAAGCATCATATTTTGACGATTGAAGAATTGAATGAGCATGTGAAAGGTAAGAAAGCAGAGCTTGGAATACTGGGGCAAGTAAATCGTCGGAAGAAAGCTGATATCGCTGGAATCAAGGAAAATCTCAGATATTTAAACTGGTATGAAGAAGGAATCCCGGTAATAGCTGAGATTGAAAAAAGAAAATTCAATAAGGCAAAGGAACGCATCAAAGAAGAGAATGGCGATACGCTTCGCAGATATCATATAGCAAAAAGAATTCTCACCGAAAGATGTCTGATAGGAAAAATGAATAAAAATGTTTTACAGCAGGAAATCTGCAAACTGGAAAACGAAACAAAAGAGAACTATGTCCAGTATAAGGTACTGTTGAAAGATATTAAACAACTTCAGGATATCTGTATGTTTTCCCGGAACCCCAAAGAACAAAAGAAGCAGAAAGCGAAGGAGGAGAACAGTTTATGAGATTATTTGAAGCAGTAAAAGCAAATGTAACTGCAAGTCAGGCAGCTGCTTATTGCGGATTTACACCTAATAGGTCAAAGATGATTTGTTGTCCTTTCCATAATGATAAGTATCCAAGTATGAAAGTTGATAAGCGATATTATTGCTTTGGATGTGGAGAACGTGGAGATGCCATAGATTTTGTGGCAAAGTACTATGGTTTAGCACTTAAAGAAGCTGCGATGAAACTGGCGAATGAATTTGGAATCGATTATGACAGGAAGATACCGGCATCTATAGAGATAAAGAGGGCGCAGATAAAACAGAATCAGGAGAGATTGCAAAAAGAGCATATTCGGGATTTGTGTAAGGAACTGTCGGAATTACATTCATTCTTAAGGGAAAAGAAGCAAAAGCCGGTAACAAACGGAAATTTTACAAGCCTGAAATCCTATATTGATGACTTTGAATATGTGGATCATCTCTATGAATATTACATTTTGGAAGCATCAGATCAGATGAAAAAACAGGATTACAAGCATATATTGGAGGAGGTTATAAGAATTGAACAAAAATACGGAAAAGAATACAACGGGCGAAGTATACAGAATGTTGGAATTATCGGAGGAAAACAAGCCGTTTAATACAATTGATAATGCAGTTTTAATACTGAATAATGATCCGTTATTTGCCGGAAATATCAAGGATAATCTTTTCAGGGAAAGAATAGAATTGGATGGAAATATGCCGTGGAGCAGGAGCTATGTGGATGTAACGGATAAGGATGATATTCATATCAGGTATTATATAGAAAAGACGTATCACTACAGGAATGATAAGGCTGTGCGTGATGCTATGCAGATTGTGGCAACGGAGAATGAATACCATCCAGTCAGAAATTGGTTGAAATCGTTGGAGTGGGATGGCACAGAGCGTGTGCGATATGCATTGCCTCATTTTCTGGGAACATCCGGGAGCGATTATGAGTATGAATGCTTGAAATTATTTATGCTTGGTGCAATCAGCAGGGTGTTCAAACCGGGATGTAAATTTGAATATATGCTTTGCCTGGTAGGAGGACAGGGAGCAGGCAAATCTACATTTATCCGATTTTTGTGTATGCAGGACAGGTGGTTTACGGATGATATTAAAAGGCTTGATGATGATAAGGTGTATGAGCATCTTATGGGACACTGGATATGTGAAATGGCGGAAATGCTGGCGGTACTGAATACGAAGTACAATGAAGCAACTAAGGCATTTTTAAGCAAACAGTATGACAATTACAGAAAGCCATATGGAACAAGGGCGGAAGATATACCGAGACAGTGTGTCTTTGCCGGGACTTCTAATGTTATTAACTTCCTGCCACTTGATAGGAGTGGAAATCGTAGATTTTTACCTATTATGTGCGATGCATCTAAAGCAGAGGTACATATTCTGGAAAATGAAGCAGAATCCCGTGCTTACATTGAACAGATGTGGGCGGAGATGATGGCTTTATATGGAGATGGGAAAATTCGGTTGAAACTGCCAAAAGAAATCGAAAAGAATCTGATAGAGTATCAGAGACCATTTATGCAAGAAGATACCTGGACAGGATTGATTCAGGAGTGGCTGGATCATATTTCAAATCAAGTGGTCTGTGTGCAACAGATTTATAACGAAGCTCTGAAAGAAATCGGAAAACCGAGAAATAGTGAAGCCAGAGAAATAGGACAGATTATGAATGGAACAGTTTCAGGGTGGAAAGCATATCCCAATCCGAGAAATATCCCTGGGTATGGAAAGCAGCGTGGATGGATGCGAGTGGAAACAAAGTCCGGAAACAGTGACGAAACATTTGTATCTGTGGATGCAACGCAGATGGAGATACCCTTCGATATTGAGAAATAGGGCATTTCAGAGAGTTGGCAATTATAAGATGGAATGAAAAATGAGTTTTAAGAGTCTGTTGTCGGACTTTGTTTCCAGACAATGTTCTGGTAAGTGGACTTGGAAAGGAAAAGAATGAACCAGATTAATTTATATATGGAGAAAAATATAACTCCCAAAGCAATACCAATAATTGTGCCAATGGCTTATTAGGCGATAGGCATGCTGAATCAAAAAATAAATGAAGCACAGATGATAACACTCGTATTTTCTAAGGAGAAGAATGCGGCAGAGGAAGCATCGGTTCCTTTGTGGAAACGGTATGCACTTAGTATTCCAGAGGCGGCAAAATACTTTGGTATTGGAGAAAAAAGATTGTATCAGATTATTGCAGAGAATGAAGGAGCGGATTTTATATTGGAGATTGGATCCCATATAAAAATCAAAAGAGAATTATTTGGTAGGTTTCTGGATAGAGCTACATGTGTGTAGGATATGTCAGAAATCTGCCATGAGAAATCGGCGATTTTATTATGTCAAAAGGACTCCCTATATGATATACTTTTCGTATCGGGTAGTCCTTTTCTGATCAAGAAAGGAGACTAACTAATATGAGTGAAAAAAGGAGAGACAGCAAAGGACGTATATTACACAACGGAGAGGTTCAACAGAAAGACGGAAGATATCGATTTAAATATTATGACAGCAAAGGAAAAGACAGATATTTATATAGCTGGCGCTTAGACAGGAATGATAAAACTCCGGCAGGAAAGCGTACAGGTCCATCACTAAGAGAACTGGAGAAAAAACTTCAGGCAGATATGTTTGACCACATTGTTACAAATGGCGGAAATCTGACGGTGTTGGAGCTGGTTGAGAAATATGTTGCAACAAGAACTGGTGTCAGAAATTCTACGAGAGCCGGTTATAAAACTACAATCAATTTTCTCAAAAAAGATTCTTTTGGTAGTAGAAGAATCGATACGGTCAGGATTTCAGATGCAAAGTTATGGCTGATTGGATTACAACAGCAGCATGGAAAAAGTTATAGTGCGATTCATTCCATAAGAGGTGTGCTTAGACCGGCATTTCGGATGGCTCTAGATGATGATTTAATCAGGCGTAATCCATTTGAGTTTGAATTGGCAACAGTGATAGTTAATGACAGTGTCACGAGAGAAGCCATTACACGGGAACAGGAGCGTAAATATCTGGAATTTGTAAAGAATGATGCTCATTTTAAAAAATATTATGAAGGAATCTTTATTCTGTTTAAAACCGGACTTAGAATCTCAGAGTTTGTAGGATTAACATTGAAAAATATTGATTTTACCAATCATAAAATTATTGTGGATCATCAGCTAATCAGGACAAGCAATATGACTTATATGATTGAAGCACCAAAGACAGAGAGTGGTGTAAGAGAAATTCCTATGACACCGGAGGTTGAAGTTGCATTCAGGACGATTATTGAAAATCGTAAGAAACCTAAGGTTGAACCAATGGTGGATGGTTATTCGGGATTCTTATATCTGGATAAGAATGACATGCCGATGGTTGCACTTCACTGGGAGAAGTATTTTCAGCACATCTTACAGAAATATAACAATATCTATAGAGTGCAAATGCCAAAGGTAATACCACATGTGTGCAGACATACGTTCTGCTCCAATATGGCGAAAAGTGGAATGAACCCAAAGAGCCTGCAGTATATCATGGGACACTCGGATATCAGTGTTACCTTAAATACTTATACACATGTAAAATTTGAAGATGCACAGGAAGAAATGCGTAAGATACAGGCGGTGTAAAAGCACAGGGGCAAAACAAGATTTTGTACCCCTGTTTATGCCCCTAATACTGACGATATTATGCCGGATTATGAGATGATATGCGATTAAATTAAAATGTAAGAAATCTGGGAAGCCAGTAAAATCAATATATGCGGACTTATGCGAGGTTATGCAACAATGATAAAAATACTTTTCATCTGCCACGGCAATATCTGCCGAAGCACTATGGCAGAAAGCGTTATGACATATTTAGTTGAAAAAGAGGGGCTTGCTGATAGGTTCTATATTAATTCGGCGGCGACAAGCCGCGAGGAGATTGGTAATGGGGTGCATCATGGCACAGTTGCCAAGTTAAAGAAAGAAGGAATTCCGGTGATTCCTCATAGGGCAGTGCAGATGACTCTGAATGATTATGAGGAATATGATTACCTTATTGGAATGGATACTGAGAATATCCGCAATATGCAGAGGATATCGGGCGGAGATCCGGATGAGAAGATATATAAACTGCTTACTTTTGCGGGAAACGGACTTGATGTGGCAGATCCATGGTATACGGGAGATTTTGAGGCGACGTACCGCGATGTCGTGGAGGGATGCAACGGCTTTCTGGCGTATCTGCGCCGGGAAGGAAAAATCTGAAAAACAAAAAGCGCCGAAAACAAGGCCAGTGCCCATTTGCAGAGAATGCGGCACTAGCCTTTTAATATAAGAAAATCCTATAGCCACTCCAAAGAATTAGCAATTAGACGTAACCAGACAGATATGGTATGATAACTGCATAGAAAACATAGCAAAATAATAGGGAAACAAAAGCTTTCCTATTTGAAAATTCATTCGATAGAACACGCGAAAGAGAGGCAGAAAATCAATGGCGAATTATGATTATGAGATTGTAAATGGAAGAAAAATCCGCGTAAGACCAAAAGAAACCGTATCGGAGATCGACAAAAACGGCTATTTCCGCAGACAGCCGAATCACTTCACGACTCCGTTCGGCGACGGTGAAAACGATCTGAAGGCACGGATTATCGTTCCGCGCGGAATCTTTATGACAAGATTCTCGCCGTTTTTGCCGC
>OGYO01000983.1_pt1 | contig 15450 bp, 6 predicted proteins | sample 1576561 | NCBI WGS metagenome assembly OGYO01 (sample SAMEA3541507, study PRJEB24748) | human gut metagenome | biome: human gut; feature: human-associated habitat; material: faeces | place: China | collected 2012 | reverse complement strand
AACAGCATAAATAATCGGTTGAATTTACAGTTTTGTAATTTACTTTATGGGCAAAGAGCTGGATGATTCCTACGAGCTGAAGCCCGTCACTGATTTTGACCCACGCCCACATGTGCTTACCCTTATCAATGTAGAGAAAACCGTTATCCGTGACATCACGATCCGGAACAGCGCCTATTGGACAATACACCTGATAGGCTGTTACGATGCCTTGATTGACGGCATCTCTTTATTGAATAATCTAAAAATACGCAACGGCGACGGTATTGATGTGGATCACTCCAAAAAAGTACGTATAGCGAACTGCTTCATTGAATCGGGCGATGACTGCATTTGCCTGAAGAATCGTCGGGAATTTGAAGAATATGGCTCTTGCGAAGATATTGTAGTGACTAATTGTATCATGACTTCACGTTCATGCGCTATTAAGATAGGCTCGGAAAATATGGACAAGATTGATAATGTATTATTCAATAATTGCATTATCAAAAACAGCAACCGGGGCATCGGCATACAAAACCGGGATGAAGGTACTGTGAGCAATATCATTTTCTCCAATATATTAGTAGACTGTATGTTCTATTCTGATGTATGGTGGGGTAAAGCGGAACCTATCTATGTCACCTCATACCCTCGTGCCGTAGGCAATCATAAAGATGCAGGCTGGCGTTTCCCCAAAGGTGCAACGAAAGGACACTCGGGAGAAGTCAGCAACATTTTCTTCAATCAGATTAAATGCACTAGTGAAAACGGCATTTTCGTAGGGGGAGACACTCCGGAGAAAGTGCATCATATCTATTTTGATGAAATAGATGTCAAGTTGTTAAAACGTACCGGTTATGAAGGCGGTGTGTATGACAAACGTCCTTGTAACGGAGATGGTTTTGTATATGACAAGACTTATGCTTTCTATCTGGACACCGCTTCGGATATCCGGATTACCGGCTGTAACATTTATTGGGCCTTCCCTCAATTGACACAAGCCGGAGGAGATATCAAAGAGAAGAATACAATACGTGTAAAAATAAACAAGAAATAATTATGACCCACATTCCATTCAAAGTTTCTTTGTTAAGACTGGTCTTCCTGCTGCTGCCCGTGACGGTCGCGGCACAGGAAGCCAGACTTTCTGATTACGTAGATCCCAGAATCGGTTCGGAAGGACTGGGACGGGTATTTATCGGTCCCTCCTGCCCTTATGGTATGGTGAAACCATCGCCCGATTGCACTGTCCATCCCAATAGTGGTTGGCTGCCTATGCCCGAACAAGTCAACGGTTTCTCCCAAGTACACGTCAGCGGGACAGGAGGAGGTCCTAAATATGGCAACATACTTGTCATGCCTTTTGGCAAAGGTATGGATCAGCTCAATCATATAGACTATCGCAAAGATGAAACAATCCGCTTGGGCTATTATGCTACCGAATTCCAGAGAACAGGCATATATACTGAAATAACAACTGCTCCACGCGCCTCATTCTACCGATTCACCTATCCCGAAGATTCCTTAAAATCCCTGTTGGTTGACGCCGGCTTCTTCCTGGGTGAACAACCGACCCCCGATGCCCGCGAAGCACAACAATTTGTAGGTTCGGAAATTCAAATCATATCCGATCACGAAGTAATGGGATATACCCGTATTCGCGGAGGTTGGAATAACGGACGTGCCTACACCGTTTATTTTTATGCAGTAACCGACCATCCCTTTGTACAAACGACCACATGGAAAGGAAACCAGATCAGCAATGAACGATACCAGCCAGACTCCCAACAAAAAACCGGAGCTTTGTTGCGTTTCCCTTCTTCTGCAAATACCATTCAACTGAAAGTCGGAATTTCATTTATCAGTTCTCTCAAAGCCAGAGAGAATGTATGGAACGAAATACCTCATTGGTCATTTGAGGACACCCGGCAAGCCTTATTGGCACAATGGGAAAACTTATTGCAACGCATTGATATAGCCTCAAATACACCCGAAAAATATAAGCGTATGTTTTATACCGGTATCTACCATACCATGTTAATGCCTGTAGACCGTACCGGTGAAAATCCATTATGGAGTGATCCGGAACCTTATTATGATGATTTTTATGCTATCTGGGACACCTACCGCACCTCAACTCCACTTATCACACTGATTGACCCTCAAAGAGAAACAGACATTGTACGTTCACTGATCAATATCTATAAACGGGACGGCTACATGCCTGATGCACGAAGCGGAAATTGTAACGGACGGACACAAGGCGGCTCCAACGCCGAAATTGTTATAGCCGATGCATTTGTAAAAGGACTACCAAACATAGATTACCATCTGGCTTTGGAAGCTATGCTGAAAGATGCGACCATACCGCCCGGAGGTAACGAAGAAGCGGAGGGAAGAGGCGGACTGATTCCTTATCTGGAATTGGGATATATTCCATACGGTATTCCCCGAGCCGGAAACCGCACAATAGAATACTCCTATTGTGATTATGCCATAGCCTTAGTAGCAAAAGGACTAGGCAAGACAGACTTGTACCAGCAATACTTGAAACAATCTTCCAACTGGAAGAACTTGTGGCGGGCCGATTATGAACATGCAGGAGTCAAAGGATTCATACTTCCCCGGGATAAAGAAGGAAACTGGTTAGACAAAATACCTTTCGGAAACTCCCATATCCAGAAACCCACCTTCACATATACCCCCGTTACCTTTGAAGGCCCTTGGTATACTCCTTGGTGGAACATGTTCTTTTATGAAGCCTCCTCCTGGGAATATGCACTCAGCATTCCGCATGACGTACCCGGACTCATTGAACAATGTGGCGGAAAAGAGAAGTTTGACGAACGGCTGGATATTTTCTTTGACAAGGGTTTCTTCAATGTGAATAATGAACCCTCCTTCCTCACTCCCTGCCTATACCACTGGGTAGGGCGTCCGGATAAAAGTGGCGACCGCATCCATGAAATTATCCAGAAGAACTATAATGACGGTTCTGCCGGTCTTCCCGGAAATGATGACTCCGGAGCCATGTCATCGTGGTTGGTATTCCACATGATGGGGTTGTACCCCAATGCCGGACAAGACTATTATTTAATCCATACCCCTCTACTGACAGAGAGTCGTTTCCATTTACAGGAAGGCAAAACATTCACGATCAAAACCGAAGGGCTTTCCGAAAAGAACAAGTATATCCGGTCGATTTTATTAAATGGAAAGAATTATCCATATTCCACCATCCGCCATAATGATATCATCAAAGGAGGCGAGTTGGTTTTAAAAATGGGCCCTAGTCCCGGTAACTGGGGGAGCAAACTATTTCCTGAATCTAAAGAGTAACATACGATGAAGAAAAAACTTTTTATATGCTTTCTGCTTATCGGCAGCCTGATGGGAAATGTAATGGCACAAGATATCATTACCAACCCTCTGTTATTTGTATTCAAACTGCATGGACAAACCCGAAAGTACCAATTTACTTTCAATCAGTCCAACGACACCCTTTATCTGCATTGGGGAATTGAAAGAAACACCCGATGGCAATCAGGCAGCTACGCCATGCCCCAAGAAGCTTTAAAAACGGCGGTCAGACTAAGCTTCTTACAGCCGGAAGACGGACAGCATATCTGTCTCCCCATTCAAGAAACCTTTGCCCTACTTTCAGCAACCGCTTTTCAGGAATTGAAAAGCCAAAAGGCATTTCATTATAATCAGACAGAATACCAACTGGCTGATACCAAGTCACAAGCTATGGGCTATTCCTTACTGCATGTAAACGACTCAGTAGACGGATGCGAAATGTGGATTATGGATAATCCGGATTTCCCTCTGATATGGGAAATACAAAATAATCCGCTCGGCATCAATTGGAAAGTAGCTCCCATAGATCTCCCCGCACACAATCTGAAAGAAGAAATCATCCAAAGCCCGGAAAAAATGGGTAGCATCTATTATGCTTATCCCACACCAAACGGCATACAAACTCCGGTACCCGAAGGTTACAGTCCTTTCTACATCAGCCATTACGGACGCCATGGGTCCCGCTGGATGACTTCGGACGAACGTTATCTAGAAGTCATTCGTGTCTTTGATACGTTTCACAATAAATCAGGACTTACCGATTTAGGTGAAGATGTGAGGCTCAGACTCCAGAAAGTATGGGAAAATGCCCGTGGGCGCGGAGGAAACCTGACCCCATTAGGAGAACGACAACACAAAGCCATTGCCAAACGGCTTTATCAACAATATCCCCATATATTCCGGGACAGCGCCAACATATCAGCGCGTTCGAGCGTTTCCGTACGTTGTATCATGAGCATGTCCGCATTCACAGAACAACTGAAAGAACTAAACCCCTCCCTCCAGATCACCCGCGAAGCCAACCAAAGACACATGGACTACATTGCCTATACTTCACCCGAAGCCGAAAAGCTGGGTTCGGCAAGTGCGCCATGGAGAACAGCTTTCCATACATTCGAAGAAAATCATATTCATCCGGAACGTTTAATCGCTTCACTTTTCAAAAATCCCAAAGAAGTCAGGAATCCCCGCGAGCTCATGATGGGACTTTATTGGATTGCTTCCGACATGCAAGATGTAGAGTTGCCTCTATCCTTTTATGATTTGTTTGAAAAAGAAGAATTATTCGGTATCTGGCAGTCTGTGAATTATCGGATGTATATTTGCAATGCCAATGCTCCCGTCAATCAGGGAGCAGCCCCCAAGAGTGCAAAATCTTTATTGAAGAATATTATAGAAAGTGCCGACCGCGCCATCCGTGAAGGAACTCCTTGCGCCACCCTCCGTTTCGGACATGATACCAACCTGATCCGTCTGTTGGCACTCATGCAAGTAGAAGGATGCTCCAATCAAGAAACAGATCCCGACCGATATTACCTGGCCTGGCAAGATTTCCGTGTTTCACCTATGGGAGCCAACCTTCAATTAATCTTTTTCAAGAATAAACAAGGAGAAGTTATTGTAAAATTGCTACATAATGAAAATGAAGTCAAATTACCCATTGACAGCCCTATTGCCCCTTATTATAAATGGGAAACGGTGAAAGCATTCTACAATCATTTATAAACATACAAATTGAGAAACAGCAATTTCCTTCAAAGTCCAATCTCCCTATTAGCTAAGGCTTTTCTTGCCTACAATTAAGCCCTTTCTTACGGTTACCTACTACAGACTCCCTCAATGGACCGTAGAGTCCATTGCAGCAGACTGTATAGTCCACCCAAGCAGACCTTACAGTCCACTGGCGGAGTCTGTAGCAGATGACTGTAAAAAAAAGCTTAACTATATGGAAGAAACGGCTTACACAACCACTCTATTCCGGTTTTATCTTTTTCAGATAATCAGAAGGAGCCATACCGAATTCATCTTTAAAACACTGACGGAAATAGACCGTACTGTTAATTCCCACCTTGAACGCAACTTCTGAAATATTGTATTTCCCCTCTAATAACAAACGTTCCGCATATTGCATCTTTATTTTGCGGATATATTCATTGGTGGAAAGTCCGGTCAATGCCTTCATCTTCCGATATAGGGTAGAATTACTCATACACATGGCGTCCGACAAATAGCCGATGTCTATCTTCTCAGAAGAAAGACGATCTTCAATCAGCTTGTTAATCTTCTCAAGGAACTCATTATCCAATTTATTCATAGACTCGGTTACTGCCGCACGTTTGTCAATGAGTATGGAATTCGTATTAAAACGCTCTGCCAACAACTTGCGGGATTCAAGCAAATTATGGATACGGCTATGCAACAAAGTAGCACTGAAAGGCTTTGTCAGATAAGAGTCAGCACCCACTTGATACCCCTCTTCCTTATCTTGCAAAGAGTCCTTTGCCGTCAGCAAAATAATGGGAATATGGCTGGTACGCAAGTCTTCTTTCAATTTCCGGCACATCACAATGCCGTTCATCACCGGCATCATGATATCACTGACTATAATATCAGGAATGCAGCCCAATGCTTGTTCCAAACCTTGTTCACCATTGGCGGCAGTCCTCACTTCAAAATCGTCCGAGAAAGATTCTACAATATAATCACAGATGTCCCTATTATCTTCCACTATCAGCAGAATACGCTTACCACTATGCACAGGTTCTATATTTTCTTCTTTTTCGTCCTTTTCATCGGAAGTTTTCTCCGTCGAGTCAGCATGCAGCACATGGGGATACGTGTTATCCGTCAGCAGACTGACATAAAAAGTACTTCCCACATTCAAAGAACTTTCAACCCTGATCTCCCCCTCATGCAAAACTACCAGGTTCTTTACCAGAGCCAGACCAATACCTGTTCCTGAAGCCTGATGTTCGCTTCCCTCTTGATAATAACGGTCAAAAATATGAGGCAATGCATCGGGAGCAATACCGAAACCGGTGTCACTCACACTGATTTCCGTATGGTGTATATTATTCCGGACCACCTGATGTAATCCTAAAGTTATAGTTCCTTTCTCTGTATATTTTATAGCATTGGAGATCAAATTATCCAGTATAATCGTTACTACCTCCTTATCAAAAAACAAAGACATATCTTCCTGCTCAATCTCAAGACAGAAATCAATCTCAGGTTTCCGGTTCAATTCCTTATACTTCAGTCCGATCTCGTGTACAAGGGCTGCCAGATTGTCACGACTTACACATAATTTCTTGTTTTGGGTTTCCGTTTTTCTGAACTCCAGTATCTGATTAATCAGGTTCAACAACCGGATGGCGCTTTGATGGATAACCGATATTTTCTGTGAATCTTTCCCTGATAAAGAATTACTTTTCTGCATATCTTCCAACGGTCCCAGAATCAACGTCAAAGGAGTACGCAACTCATGTGTGATATTGGTATAGAAACGTAAACGCTCATTATTCAGCTCCTGTTCCTGCTCATGATTTTTCTTCTCCAACTCATAGAGAGACTCCATATCCAGTTTCTTTTTATAGGCATGAAGAATAAAATACAGGACAGAAACACCCGAAAGAATATAAAATAACTTGGCCCACCACGTAAGCCATACAGGCGGGTCAATACGGATATCCAGAGAAGCTATCTCATCCGCCCATTCCTGATTCCGTATTCTTGTCTTTACCTGAAAACAATAATTTCCCGGAGGTATATTACGGAAAGTCACATTATTAGGATCGGTTACTGTATACCATGAATTTTCCAACCCTTTCAACATATAAGCATATTCCACTTGATCGGCCAAGGCATAATTCTGTATATTGAAGGTGACGCTGAAGTTATTTTGCATATAGCTTAAACGTACTTCCGACTGGCCTTCAAGCGCCATCACCTTTTCATTACTGTCCGTATCACGCAACGGGCCGAATATACGCATCTCCGTAATAATTGCAGCAGGTGACTCTCGTTTTTCCAATACCTGATCTGGATTAAAACGGCATAAGCCATTGATTGAGCCAAAATAAAGTGTTCCATCCTTAGCTTCCGCCACACTTCCACTCATGAAATTGCCCATAGGCACATTATCCCAATGATCGTAATTATAGAAAACCTCCTTGTCTTTCAACAAGCAGCTGATACCTTTATTGGTGCTCACCCATATATTTCCATGATTATCTTCCGTAATGGCACGTATATGGACATTGGACAAACCCTCCTCACTGCGATATACTTTATAGTCCCAACTCTGAGAGGATGGAAAACAAACCAGACCTTCTCCCGTTCCTATCCACATTCTGTTCTGACTATCCATATAAACAGTATTGATAGTATTAGAGGGAAAAAGAGAAGTCACGTTAAAAAGTTTAACGCACTGAAAATGTTCATCAAAAACCCCTAATCCTCCTCCGAAAGTACCAATCCATAAACGATTAAGATTATCTTTCGAGATACATCTCACCAGATTATTCTCTACTGTATAATGGTCTGCAATGCCTTTATCATGCAAGCGTACCTTATAGATGCCATTACTAGTTCCTATCCATACATATTCTGCATCTTCATACAGTGCACGCACATCTTCCCCTGTTTTATCTTTAGGAAAAATCTGGTGAAAACTTTTCTTTTTCACATCATAAAAATCCACTCCTCCCATAAACGATCCAAACCAAAGGTTTCCTTCCGAATCACAAAGTGCAGCCTGTATGGAATTATCAGTCAAATCACCGGTTTCTTCTTTATAAACCGCCACCCGCTTGCCTTTATCAAATACATTGATGCCTCCCCCATCGGTTCCGATCCATAACTTTCCATCCCTTGCTACGCATACACTGCTTGCTGTCTTATTATTCAGGCTACTACCCGAATGCTGGATAGGAGAATAACTATAAACATTAAAATAGGAAGATTCATGGCTAAGAAAATTAATTCCACCTCCCCACATACCAGCCCATACATTTTTAAAGGAGTCCTGAAACAAACAACGTACAGTAGAATTAGAGAGACTGTATTCATCATCCCCTTCCTTTATATATTGAAAACGCACTTGGTCAGGAGAAAGAAACATACGTTGCGTTAAATCCAAAATGGCTATTCCTCCAAATTCCATGGCAATCCAAAGTTTATTCCCATCAAATTGTCTGATATCAAATACGGTATGAGGAACCCCGTCCTCACTATGATGAAAATGGATAAAATTTTCGGCTTCCGGATTGAACAGTGCCAGCCCCCGGTCTGTTCCCAGCCAAATATTACCGCTTAAGTCCTTATAAATGCAAGTTACCCCATTACCTGGCAAACTGACCGGATCTTCAGGGTCATGCATAAAGTTCTTTACTTTTTTATCTTTAAGAGACAACACACTGAATCCATGATGCACATGCCCCATATACAACTTTCCATCTCCTCCATCAACAACCGACCAAATATTATCGCTAGCCAATCCCGGAACTGTTTGAGTATTGTAATGAATGAATTTTCCAGCCTTTTTATCGAAATAATCTACTCCCCGCCAATATGTCGTAATCCAAAGATTACCATCTGTAGCTGCCACAATCTTAGTAACATCATCCGTTATCAGACTTTCGGGGTTCTCGCCATCATGCCTATAGCAAAGAAAAGTGTTATTTACATAGTCATACGCATTCAGACCGGCCCTTTGCGTGCCTATCCAAAGGATAGAATCCTGAGGATCATCCAACAAACAATTCAGTTCATTGCCTGTTATACCCTGCCTTGTCAAATCTTCATTCTTCAAATAAGTAATGAAACGGGTACCATCGAATTTGTTCAACCCTTCCTCCGTGGCAAACCACAGAAAGCCCTGTTTGTCTTGAGCAATGCTCACCACATAATTATTGGATAATCCCTTCTCTATACCAAGCTGCTTAACAGAATAAGGTTGTGCCAATGAAACAACCGACAGCAGCAAGAGCCAAAGTACGAATATCTTTCTCATAGCATCAGTGTACACATTGTTAAATAATATGGTTCAAAAATACAAATAAAGTCTGTATTTTAGATACATAAATCATGCATTGCAAGATTTACCTCCCTTTTCTGCAAGATTTATATCAGGATTTTAATTCTTCTTCACGTACATTTGCACCACTGACGAATTTAATTCGTCCTCTATTAGAGTAGATGTTTAATCTTCAAATACTAATAAAATATGAAAAAGAAACATTTGTATGGTGCCATGTTATGGGCTTTTCTTGTAACTGCAAACCTATGTACGGGATGTAGTGATGATAACGACTACCCCGATGTAGACGGACAAAATCCAACAATGACATTAGCAACAGACCACATCGAGTCCGGAGCGGGACATCGATTTACTATTGAAGGGACATTAGAAGACAAAGACGGTATTGCTTCTATCAGCCTACAATGTGCCGACCTGCATTTGAACAAGACAATTGATTTAATCGAAATCTATGGTGCTCCGCAAGAGAGTTATGATTTAAGTTATTACTTTGACATAAACCGAAATGAAATCGGCGAACGTTTCACAGTCAAAGTTACTGTAACCGATGTAGGAGGACGCAGTATATCTCAAGATGTATTAATCACAATGGACGGAGATTTTGCAGCTCCGGTATTTTCAGCTGCCCCGGATGCCACTGTTACAGTATTAATGAAAAATGAAACGAAATTCAATCTTCGGTTCACGGCTACAGATGATCGTGCATTGGATTATGTCACAATTAATATTCCAGGTATAGACGGGTTTGACAACCGCCGTGTAGATGCTGATGGAAAAAGTTCATTGAACTTTGCCGAAATAATAGTATTCCCCAATGAACCGAAAAGTTATAATGTGACAATTACCGCTTTTGACAAGAAAGAAAACTCAACCACTACCACCAGTGTATTGAATATCTCAGAAATGCCGGATTTTCCCAAAATGTATCTGGCAGATGTGGCAACTGCCGAAGAACTGAATAGTGATATATTCGGGGTACCGATGGTAATTGAACATACAGGTGAATATCAGTATAAAGCAAATTATTACTGTCAAAAAGCCGGAACTAAAATATTCTTCTTACCACAAAAGAGTGACTTCACTCCTATTTGTTTCGGGCTTGATCCAGAGGATAACACCAAACTGACAGACGATCCCGAAACAGCAATGCCAATCGTACTTGACCAAGCCAATGTTTATTATGAAATTAATATTGATGTGAAGAACAGTACATACAATCTGAAAACTTACTCAATTGCCGATGCTGTAGACCCCATACCTCACACATACGGTTCTATCAGCCTTGACACATGGGGTGACGGTGGTTCGTGGTTACAGGAATTCTATTTCGGATATATGACCAGTAGCCCAACTGAAGTCCTGCGTTTCACTCAAGATAAGACCAATCCTCACCTATTCTATTTGGATACCCCCCTATTCCTGGAGGCAGGTACTAAAATGAATTTCGTTATTCATAACTGGCACTCTGACGGATGGTGGAATTATTGCACGTGGCGTGTAGACAACTCAGACGAACCGGAGATCTTCGGATATTATGGTAAAGAAGCCAAATATACCAATCCGGCATGGACCAAACCCGATCATGTAGGTGACAATTGGGCAAAACCAACAGTGAACGTCACAGGGAATTATAAACTTATATTCGACGCTCATTTGGAAAGAGCTAAACTCATTCCGGCCAATTAACAAGTAACATTAGATTTAAGATATGAAAAAGCAAATATTATTATTGTGTCTTGCGCTGACAAGTCTATGTAGCTATGCGCAGACCATCACTGTAAAAGGTGTAGTAACCTCGGCTTCAGATAAAGAACCGATGATTGGTGCAACAGTGCAAGTTAAAGGTACAGGTACAGGTACTATTACAAGTATTGATGGTGATTATTCACTAAACGATGTTGCCAAGGATGCCGTACTTGTGTTCTCCAGCATAGGATATGAGACTCAAGAAATAAAGGTAAACGGACAAACCGTTATCAATGTAGTGCTGAAAGATGCCAGTGAATTACTGGACGAAGTAGTGGTTATTGGTTATGGAGCCGTGAAAAAAAGTGACCTGACCAGTTCTATATCTACCGTAAAAGGAAAAGAAATTACCGAAACTGTAACCGGTAATGCAATGGACGCCTTGCAAGGTAAAATCAACGGTGTTCAAGTAACCAGTGGTGGTGGTCCGGGCGCACAACCAAAAGTTCTAATCCGTGGTGTAACAACAGTAAACGGAACCGATCCTTTGTATGTAGTAGATGGCATGCCGGTAGGTACAAACATCAACTTCCTAAACAGTAATGACATTGAATCTATGGAAGTTTTAAAAGACGCTTCGGCTGCTGCCATTTACGGAACACGTGCTTCTAACGGTGTCATTCTAATCACAACCAAAAAAGGAATGGCAGGAAAAACAAATATCAGTTTTAATGCATCTGCAGGTTTCCAAACACTGTCAAAACCCAAAATGGCTAATGCCGCCGAATATAAAGAAGTATTCAATACCCGATACACAAATGACGGAGGAACTTCTATTTGGAATGATACAGGCGCTACTACCAATCCCGGAGGAACAGACTGGTGGGACGAAGTAATCAACAAAACTGCTTTAGTGCAAAATTACTCACTCAATATCTCCGGTGGTTCAGACAAACTGGTTTATAACCTGAGTATGGGTTACTACCGTAACAATTCACAATATGACTATGGTTATTGGGACAAAATCAACGCACGCCTTAATACAGAATATACATTTAATAAATATGTAAAAATGGGTTTCGACATTGCCCCACGTGTAGAATCATGGGATGATACCCCCGATCTTTTTTCAGCTGCCATGTCTATGGACCCCACAACTCCTATATTCAAGCCGGAAGATCAATGGGTGGATAACGAATTCAATAACTATCAGCGTTCTTACAACAACCAGGAGTGGAACCCTGCCGGTTCATTGGCTCGCCAAAATTCCCACTCCCGTGAAATGGGTACAATTGTAAATACTTATTTACAGATAAACCCTATTCAAAAACTGACCCTGCGCACGCAGTTCGGCGCTAATGCACACTTCCGCCGTACAGACAAATTCACTCCTGAATTCTATATTGATGCTTTGGAACAATCTACATTAAGTAATGTTTCCCGTGAAATGCAGGAATGGCTTGATTGGAACTGGACTAATACTGCTACTTACATCACGACTTTTGCAGAAAAGCATAATATTAATGTAATGGGTGGCTTTACAGCTGAACGCTTTGCTGAATTCCAATCAAAAGCCTCACGTGACGATGTTCCTAATAATATGGATCAAATGCAGGAAGTAAATGCCGGTACACAAAACCAAAAGTCAGAAGGTAAAACTGCTTACAGCACATTAGTATCTTATTTAGGACGCGTGATGTATAACTATGACAATCGTTACTATCTAACAGCTTCTATTCGTGCAGATGGTTCTTCTCGTTTCCCCAAAGGAAACAAATATGCCATCTTCCCTTCTGTTTCTGCTTCATGGCGTATCATCAGTGAAAGTTTCATGCAAGACCAGAAGATTTTCAGTAACTTGAAATTACGCGGAGGTTGGGGACGTGTAGGTAATCAAAACATAGATAATGATGCTACGCTGACTTTGTTAGGACAATCTGATTATGTATTCGGTACAGCTCCAGGACGTGTTTCAGGTACTATGGTATCAGGCGTTGGCAATAATTTGCTAAAATGGGAAACAGTAGAAGACTGGAACGTAGGTGTGGATATGTCCTTCCTTGACTCCCGTCTAGACATGACCTTTGAGTATTTCCAAAAGAAATCTTCTGATATGCTCTATCAGAAACAAAATATCTTCGCCATCGGATACCCCGACTGGAACAGTACAGTATGGATGAATATAGGTAGTATGAAAGCTAGCGGTTGGGAATTAAGTCTGAACTGGCACGACAAAGTAGCAGACTTCCGATATAATGTGGGATTGAACCTTTCCGCAGTGAAAAATAAAGCTGTTAAATTCTCCGGTGACGGTCCTATCCAAACTGGAGGTTTCAACAGCGACCAAATTATCCGTAATGAAGACGGTGGCTTGATTTCACGCTTCTACGGCTACGTAGCCGATGGTATTTTCCAAAATTGGGATGAAGTTTATGCTCACACCAACGAAAATGGCAAGCTGGTACAATCCACGTGCTATAGAAGAAACTGCTGGAGAAATCATGACTTATGATGGTATGCCTATAGATGCTAAATACTTCTCAACATCTTCTGGATTTACAAGTCATGCTTCTAATGTTTGGTAATAGGAGAGTTAGATGGAAATTGAAAATTTAGAATTTAAAACTGAAAAAGAGTATAAAGAATTTTTAGAATATCTTTTTTCAATAAGAGATATTGAGTACAGAGATTTCAATACTAAAATAGTTGTACCTGTAGATTGTGAAATAATTGGGATAAGGACACCAATTTTAAGAGATATAGCTAAAAAAATTGCTAAAACTTCTTTTGAAAATTTTTTAAATCTTTTTGAGAAATTATTCATTAAAAAGAAAGTTAAGTATTATGAAGAAAAAGTTTTGTATGGCTTTTTAATTGGCTATTCAAAAATGGAGTATCAAGATAGATTAAAAAGAATAGATTTCTTTATAAATATTATAGATAATTGGGCAGTCTGTGATATAGTTGATTCAAGCTTTAAGTTTATTAATAAAAATAAAGAAGATTTCTATAAATATCTAAATTCTAAATTATTTGCAACAAATCCTTGGGAACAAAGATTTATTTTTGTAATATTATTAGCTTATTATGTAGAAGATAAATATTTAAAAGATATTTTCAAAATTTGCGAAAAAATAAAATCTGATGAATATTATGTTAACATGGCTAAGGCTTGGTTATTATCAGTTTGCTATGTAAAACATAAAGATGAAACTTATAAATTTCTAGAAAAGACAAAACTAGATGTTTGGACAGTTAATAAGTCTATTCAAAAAGTTAGAGAATCTTCAAGAGTTACAAAAGAAGAAAAAGAAAAAATATTGATTTTAAAAAGAAAATAATATTTCTCAGGATAAAGACTCTATCACACGAGCAACTTAGTTGCAGTGGACCAGGATAGAGTTGTTTTTATTTTAATATGTGTTCTCAAATAGAAATAGAAAGGAGAAGCTACAAATAGCGTAGAGAACATATATGTGTACCAAAATAGCTAGTTGGGAATTAAGGACTATATCTAAATAGTAAAAGTTATTGTAGCATATTTCTTTGAAAAATAAGGACACATTTATTATAAATAATGAAGAATATAAAAAATTACTTCTTAGATTAAAAGAAAGAGTAAAAAATAATCAATTAAAAGCAGCAATTAAAGTAAATTATGAATTATTAGATTTATATTGGAATTTAGGAAAAGAAATAGTAAAAAAACAATCTGAATATTTTTGGGGAGACGCTTTCTTAAAATCACTGTCAAATGATTTACAAAAAGAATTTATTGGTATGAAAGGTTTTTCTCTTACTAATCTAAAGTATATAAGAAAATTTTATTTATTTTATAAAAAAAGTCAACAAGCTATTGACCAATTAGATTATATATTTTCTATTCCATGGGGTCATCATATTTTATTAATAACAAGGTGTAAAAATGAGGAAGAAGCTCTTTTTTATGTTGAAAAAATAATTAAAAATGGATGGAGTAGAGCCATGCTTTTAAATTTTTTAGATACAAATTTATATTCTGCACAAGGAAAAGCAATTACAAATTTTTCTAGATTATTACCTGATACAAAAAGTGATTTAGCGAAAGAGACATTAAAAGATCCATATAATTTTGATTTTTTAACTTTAACAGAGGGATATAAAGAGAAGGAACTAGAAGAAGCATTAACAAGTAATATAACTAATTTTTTATTAGAATTAGGACAAGGATTCGCATTTGTTGGAAGACAAGTTCCTATTATGGTTGGTTCAAAAGAAATGTTCATTGATTTATTATTCTATCATTTAGAACTGAGATGTTATATAGTAGTAGAACTCAAAGTTACAGAATTAGAACCATCATATATAGGACAATTAGGAGTTTATATTGCTGCAATAAATCA
>OGYO01000974.1_pt1 | contig 15504 bp, 15 predicted proteins | sample 1576561 | NCBI WGS metagenome assembly OGYO01 (sample SAMEA3541507, study PRJEB24748) | human gut metagenome | biome: human gut; feature: human-associated habitat; material: faeces | place: China | collected 2012 | reverse complement strand
CATGATTGGTTATTGAGCGTTGGTCAAAATGGTTGTTTTTACAGTAGCGCTAACACCAAGGCCTACTGGGCCCCGGTGCTCGACTTCTGCACGAAGGAGATCGTGGCGAGCGACATATCGACCTCGCCGGACCTCGCCCAGCAGCACAGGATGCTCGACCGGCTCCTCGAGGCCCTGCCCGACGGGGCGGCACCGGCCATGCACTCGGACATGGGCTGGCAGTACCAGCACGAGTCCTACACCTCCAGGCTGGAGGGGGCGGGCATCACCCAGAGCATGTCGCGCAAGGGGAACTGCATCGACAACGCCGCCACCGAGCAGCTCTTCGGCCACGTGAAGGACGAGTTCTACCGCGGCAGGGAGTGGGGCAGCTTCGAGGACTTCAAGCGCGACCTGGAGGAGTACATAGTCCATTGGAACACGCGGCGCAGGCAGGTAAGATTGAAGGGCCTGACGCCGGAGGAGTTCCGGGACCGGGCCCTTGCGGCGTAGTCGCTATTTATTCAGTCCAAGTTTCGGGGCGCAGTTCACTGTCCCCATTGTGGTGGTTTGGACCGGCTGGGCATGTGTGCATCGGGTGGTATCTAAGTTGAGATACCACTTCTGGTATATCAGCTTACGCTGGCGTGAGTACAATACTCGAACGTTATACGTCTCAGCGCCCCCTGTGCGTGGACGTCTTGCAGTCACGCGAACGAAGGGATTTATCCTATGTGCGGAATTGTCGGCTATACCGGCTCTGATATTGCAAAGAACATCCTGGTCACAGGCCTTAAGCGCATGGAGTATCGCGGCTATGACTCCTCGGGCGTCGCGCTCGAGGTGGGCGAGGGCGCCGCGGCGCACCTCGACGTTATCCGCCGCGTGGGTAAGGTTGCGGGCCTGGAGAGCGAGCTTTCCAATATCGATAGTGACGCAACCTGCGGTATCGGTCACACCCGTTGGGCCACCCACGGCAAGCCTTCCGTCGTTAACGCTCATCCCCACACCAGCTGCGACGGTCGCATCGCCATCGTCCACAACGGCATCATCGAGAACTTCGCCGAGCTGCGCGAGGAGCTGGAGGGCCGCGGCCATCACTTTAAGAGCGAGACCGATACCGAGGTTTTCGCGCATCTGATCGAAGAGGCCTATGCCGAGACGCACGACCTGATGGCCTCCGTGCGCGAGGCTTGCACCCACGTGGTCGGTGCCTATGGTCTGGCCGCCGTGTGCGCCGACGAGCCTGGCGTGATTGCCGTTGCCCGCAAGGACTCCCCGATCGTGGTCGGCGTGGGCGAGACCGGCTCCTACGTTGCCTCCGACGTGATTGCGCTCATCGACGCCACCCGCGATGTCGTGGTGCTCGAGGACGGTCAGTTTGCCAAGCTCACGCCTGCGGGCGTCGAGTATACCGACGAGGCCGGCAATGTCATCGAGCCCAAGGTCACCCACATCGATTGGGATCTGGATATGGCCGAAAAGGGCGGTTATCCCGACTTTATGCTCAAAGAGATTCACGAGCAGCCTCGCGTCGTGCGCGACACGCTGGTGGGTCGCATGACCCCTGCCGGTGAGCTCGATATCGACGAGCTTGGCCTTTCGCTCGAGGAGCTCAACGACATCGACCGCGTCTACGTGATCGCCTGCGGCACCAGCTATCACGCCGGCCTCATCGCAAAGAACCTTATCGAGGGTTGGGCTCGCATCCCCACCGAGGTTGAGGCTGCCAGCGAGTTCCGCTATCGCAACCCCATCATCACGCCGACGACGCTCGTCGTGGCCGTGTCCCAGTCGGGCGAGACGGCCGATACCCTTGCCGCCATTCGCGATGCGCGCATCAAGGGCGCCAAGGTCTTTGGTATTACCAACGTGGTGGGCAGCCCCGTGGCGCGCGAAAGCGATGGCGTTATCTACACCAAGGCCAACAAGGAGATCGCAGTCGCCTCGACCAAGAGCTTCATCGGTCAGGTCGTGAGCCTCACGCTTTTGGCCTTGCTGCTGGCGCAGGTGAAGTACCGTCTGACCACCAAGCAGACGCGCATGCTGTTCCGCGAGCTTTCCGATACGGCCGAGCAGATCCAGTGGATTTTGGACACGCAGACCGAGGCCGTGCACGAGGCCGCCCTGCTGTGCAGGGACGCGCAGTCGGCACTGTTTGTGGGCCGCGGTATGGGCGCTGCCATCTCCTACGAGGGCGCGCTCAAGCTCAAGGAGGTCAGCTACCTGCACGCCGAGGCGTATGCTGCCGGCGAGATGAAGCACGGCCCCATCGCGCTGATCGATCCGGGCTTCCCTGTCATCGCGGTGGCAACCAAGAGCGCCACGTACGATAAGACGGTGTCGAACCTCATGGAGTGCAAGGCTCGCGGCGCCAAGGTGATCGTCGTTGCTACTGAGGGCGACGAGGAAATTAACAAGATTGCCGACTGCATCATTCGCGTGCCGTCCGTCCGTGACGTGTTCAGCCCCATCACGGCGAGCGTTCCGCTGCAGCTGCTCGCCCGCGAGGTGGCCATTCTGCGCGGTTGCGACGTTGACCAACCTCGAAACCTCGCTAAGAGCGTGACCGTCGAGTAATTGTTGTTCCGGCGTTTTACCAAACGCCGGAACTGCTCGACGCTGCGCGAGCCGCATTCACGCCAATCTGACGTTCAATTTCGAGGGCGCGACCAGAAGGTCAGCGCCCTCTCATTTCACGTCACCTTGGCGCAAATGCGGCTCGCTCGCTGTTGGTGACTGACATCGACTATTCCGCAGTTGGTGCTATTTAACAATTGAGGCCCGGCTCCGCTGTGGCGGAGTCGGGCCTTGTTGCGTTTGCCCAGATAAAACCTGCCAAAATAAACCTGTCCCTTTTGGCAGGTTAGCGGAGCTTGCTGGTCTCGAAGTACTTGGGATATTGGTCCAGGACCTCGGTCTGGTTGCGGAACATCATATGCAGGTGCTTGCTGACCAAAAAGCTCGCCTCGATGGGGTCGCGACCGGCGATAGCGCGGCGGATTTTCTTGTGCTCGTTAACAATCTCCTGATTGTCGAGCCTCTGCGTGGCGGCGCGCAGCCAGCGGAAGCGCTCCAGGTCGGCATTGGTCGCCTCGAGCCACGACCACACGGTGCTGCGGCACGCGATGTTAAAGATCATGCGGTGCATGAGGTTGTCGCTTAAAAAGAAGCCGATGCGATCCTCCTCGGCCATGGTCTTTTCCTGCAGCGCGATGGCTCGGTCGAGCTGCTCGATGCCTGCCGAGGTGGCACGGGCGCAGCACTCTACAATCACCTGCTTTTCCAGGTGCTCGCGAATGTAGCAGGCGCTCTCGGCAAGAGTGAGGTTGATGGGCGAGACATAGGTGCCGCTTTGGGGCACGGTACGCACCAGGCCCTCTTGCGCCAGACGCACCAGCGCCTCGCGCACAGGGGTGCGCCCCATATCCAGGTCGTCACAAAGCTGCTTGACACCCAGTTTTTCGCCCGGTTTGTAGTCCAGGTAGACGATTTTGCGTCGAATGGTGTGGTAGGACTGGTCCTGTAGGCTCGTTTCCTGCTCGCCGACGTGCATCGATTCTTCCATAGTGCCTCGCAACCGTTCTATCACACTGATATGTCAGCTGTTAATTATGCCGCGAATCGGCTCTCCGCGGTGGGTAATTCGGCTGTTGTCCAAGAACTATTGCGGCATCTTAGTCTGTATTTGCGCAAGACTGTGCTCAATGTTGCCGTATCATAAGCCGTCGCAAACGTGAAATAGAAAGAAGGAATCCCATATGCAACTGGCGAATATCGTACGCGAGCGCTGGAAGGGTGTCTTGTTCTGCCTGATCGTCGCCATCCCCGCGACGTTGCTCGGCAAACAGATTGAGGTGGTCGGCGGGCCGGTGTTTGCCATCCTCCTTGGCATGGTCCTGGCGCTCGTCTTTCCCAAGAATCATCGCGAACAGCTCGCCGCCGGTGTCACCTATACGTCTAAAAAAGTCTTGCAGTACGCGGTAATCCTGCTTGGCTTTGGCATGAACCTCTCGCAGATTCTGTCCAAAGGCGCTCAGTCGCTGCCGATTATCGTGGCGACGATCTCGACCTCGCTTGTCATCGCCTTCGTGCTCTGCCGCGTTATGAACGTACCGGGCAAGATCGCGACGCTTGTGGGTGTGGGTTCGTCGATTTGTGGTGGTTCTGCCATCGCCGCGACCGCGCCCGTCATCGATGCCGACGATCGCGAGATTGCCCAGGCTATTTCGGTCATCTTCCTGTTTAACGTTATCGCGGCGCTCGTGTTTCCGACGCTCGGCGGCATGCTCGGGCTGACCAACGAGGGCTTTGGCCTGTTTGCCGGCACCGCCATCAACGACACCTCGTCGGTAACGGCTGCGGCGAGCGCCTGGGACAGCATGCATCCCGGCGCCAATGTGCTCGAAAGCGCCACAGTGGTCAAGCTCACCAGGACGCTGGCCATTATTCCCATTACGTTGGTGCTCGCATGCTGGCAGATGCATCTGGCGCGCAAGGCCGGCGGCGACGCCAAAAGCACGTTCTCGCTTAAACGCGCGTTTCCCATGTTCGTGCTGTTCTTTGTGCTGGCGAGCGTAATCACCACGGTGCTTCAGCTTCCTGCGTCCATTACGGCGCCTATCAAGGAGATGTCGAAGTTCTTTATCGTGATGGCCATGGCGGCTATTGGCTTTAATACCGATATCGTCGAGCTGGTCAAAAAGGGCGGCAAGCCCATCGCATTGGGCTTTTGCTGCTGGATTGGCATTGCGTGCATGAGTTTGGGGATGCAGCACGTGCTGGGAATCTGGTAGAGAAGTAGCTTATTTGCGTGCTGCGTGCTGGTGCGCGCATCCTCGCGGTGGAGCGATAGGAGCTCTTGCGGGTATGGCTTGTCCGCAGGTTTATAGGTCCCGAAGAGCTCTTATCGCCCCGCCAGGATGGCGATGCGGGGCAACTCATATACTCGCAGGACGGCGGCTTCTGCCCTATAGTGTTTGGTGAGCAATATCGTTCAATTTTGAAACACTCGCCCGCGCGGCCGTCGGTGGCGGCGTGGCGTCGAGGACGGGACGCAATATGAACAGTGACGCCAAGCTACAAATCTTGATCGAGGCCTTGGCTGCTGCCGGGGCCTCGGCGTTGGCAATCGATGGGCATGGACACGTGGCGATTTCGACCATGGATGATGTCGCGCTCGAGCAAGATGTCGCGGCATTTGTCGCCGAGCGCCTGGGACGCGTGGACAACGGCGCGCGCCTGGTGATGGGGCATGCGGGAGGGCGCTTGAGCCTCACGGTGCGTCCGGTCGCCAAGGAATACGGTGCGCTTTGGGTGGTCGTGGTCCGCGAGGTGCACGGTGTGGCGGCACACGCGGGTATTGAGTGGCTTAACGCAGATGAGGTCGAGGCGCGCTACGAGGCAAGCGCGTACGGCATTGTCGAGGGTGCCGCTGCGGTCGCTGGCCCCGTCTGCGAAAGCTATGCCCGCGGCGTGCCCCTCATGTTGGAGGGCGAGCTGGGTGCTGGCCAGGCAGAGATTGCAAAACGCCTCTATCTGGATGGACCTTATGCTGACGAACCCTTTGTGTCCGTGGCACTTGACGAGCTCACGGATCGCGGCTGGCGCCATCTGCTCAAAAGCTCGGAATCGCCGCTGTTCCAGGTAAGGCTGACCCTTTGTATTGGCGGCTGGCATGCACTTTCGCCGCAGCGTCTGCGCGAGCTTGTCTCTACGATGACCGACACGGCGCTGGCCGCGCGTTGCCATGTGGTTCTGACGGCAAACGATATGCCGGGCGGTGGCGAAAGCGATCAGGCCGCTTTTGTAACCGAGCGCTTGGCCTGCGCAGTAAGTGTGGCGCCCGCGATTGCCGAGCAGGGTGGCGCATCGAAAAAGGTTGCGCAGTATTTGTCGTATCTGTCAGATGTCTTTGGAACTGCCGCTCCGAGTATGTCCGAGGAGGCCGCCTCGACGCTTAACGGCTATCGCTGGCCACGCAACTATCTGCAGCTTCGCGAGGTCTCGGAACGACTCTATATATTGGTAGGGTCGGGTGTGGCGGAGCGCGCGGTGGCGGAGGAGGTGCTCGCCCAGGAGGATGTCATCAAAACCGCAACTTTTGGCGCCCCGACGCTCGACAGCGACCTGTATATCCTGCGTCCACTGGCCGATACCGAACGCGACATCGCGCGGCTGGTCGTAGGCTACCTCCAGGGCAACCGGACCCGCGCTGCCGAGGTGCTGGGGATAAGCCGCACGACCCTGTGGCGCTTGCTGAAGGACGACGACCGCTGAGCGAGGCGCCCGTGACCGCGTGCGGCGCGTGTGCTACAGTCCAAAGCAGTAATGTTTCGATTGCGTTACGGCGTGCGGGGGCGTATGGCGGAGACTTCAAAACCAAACCGGAATAGACGGAGCGCGGCTCCAGTTAACCGCCGCACGACGTCCCGGACGTGGGGCAAGCACGCGTCGGGGTTCGACGGTTCGTTCAAGCGCACCAAATACGGCTATCCTTCGGCAAGCGCTCGCTTGGCCATGCAGGCCGAGTCGTCGCTGCGGGGGCGCAAGCGCGTGGTGGGCTCTAAGCTCAAGCACGACGGAACGCTGGGCTATATCAGCCGCGGTGCTGCCCGTCGCAGTGGGCTCAATCCTGCTGGTTGGCATCGTTATGTGCCGATTGCAGTTGTTGTTGCGGTGATTGTGATCGCACTTGCCGCACTCGGCTACGCTGGCGGCGGCGCCAACTTGGACGCAGTGTTTAAAACGCCCGAGCTCGCGCATGCAGGCACAGAAGTTGTCGAGGGCGCTCAGGCACAGACGGGCGTGGCACCTCAGCGCGGTATTGTTGCCGCTGCCGCAACGATCGCCGATGCCCAAAAGGGCGAGGATACGGACAGTGAGGTTAGCGAAACCAGTGCAAACGGCGTGGATTCGCAGGTCGTGCCTGTAACACAAGGCCAATAAGTCACAGAACCATCACACTTAGTCGCTGTTTGGGGCCAATGAGCGAACAAAAAAGCAGCAATGTTGTTTCATATAGAACTCATTAGTCACAATTTACAAAAAAGGGCTATACTACTAGGCACTTAAAAGTCCACAAGCTGCAAGTTGAGGAGTACCTAACATGAAGAAGAGATTCATGGCAGCACTGAGCGTTCTCGCTCTTGCCCTGGCCCTGCCCGTGGCTGCTTTCGCCGCCCCGAGCCCTGCCAACACCACCGCCACCGGCGCCAACAACGTGACCGCCAGCGTTAACAACGCTAACGTCAAGGTTGTTTCCACCACCAAGAACGCCGCCCCTGCCGGCGCCAACGTGGTCGCTTCCTTCGAGATCACCGAGTCCCAGGCCGGTACCGTTTCTGAGTCCAACCCGCTGACCGTCACCTTCACCCTTGGCAAGGCTTACGCCAACGCTAAGGTTACCGTCTATGTCCAGCACAACGACGGCACTACGGAGCAGCTGAACCTGACCGCCGACAACAACGGTAACGTTGTCTTTAAGGTCACCAAGCTCTCCATCTACACCATCGTGGCTGAGAAGACCGCTGCTGGCGCTGCTACCACTGACAACGGTGCTAAGTCCCCGGCTACCGGCGTGAACACCACCGCTGTTGCCGCTGTGGCCGCTGTTGCCGCTGCTGGCGCTGCCTGCGCTTTTGTTGCTCTTCGCAAGAACAACTAGCACACACACGGTTTCAACCGTAAGATTTGAGGACCCGTACTTGTGCGGGTCCTTTTTTTGGCCGATTTACAGGGTAAGGGAACACCATGGCACAGCAGCCGCAGGGCAAGCATATGGAAGTTAAGCATATGGACGACTCGGACAAAAAGCGTCGCGCCACGATACTCAAGGGCGTTTTCGTAGTGTTGTTGCTGGTCGCAGTCGGCTGCGGCGGCTACGTGCTCTATATGAATCATCTAGAGCAGCAGCGCGCCGAAGAGATGAGTGCAACAGGTAAGCCCGCCACGAAGGTCGAATCAAAGGGCAAGGAGCTGCCGGACAACCCCATCGACTTCGCTCCGCTCATTCAGGAGAATGCCGATATCTATGCGTGGCTCTACATTCCGGGTGCGGATATCAACACGCCCTTGCTGCAGAGCACGACGGACGACCTGTTTTATCTGGACCACGACAAGGACGGCGAGTACGACCCCTACGGCACAGCGTTTAGTCAGATGGCAAACGCGCGCGACTTTAGCGATCCCGTCACGGTAATCTACGGCCATGTGAACGGCGGCGTGTTCCACAACTTGCATAACTTTGAGGACGCGAACTTCTTTAACGAGAACGGCGAGTTCTATATCTACACGCCGGGCCATATTCTGACGTACAAGATTGTCTCGGCCTATCAATATGACGACCGCCACATTCTCAACTCGTTTAACTTTGCCGACCCTGCCGTGCGCCAGGACTACTTTAATTCGGTCTGTAATCCGGACGCATTGCTCAAAAATGTACGTGACGGCGTGACACTTGATGCAGATAGTAAGATTGTGCAGTTGAGCACCTGCATGCTCGATAGCTCGCAGGGCAACTCGCGCTATATTGTTAGCGGTGTGTTAACAAACGACCAGGAGACAAAATAGTCATGAACCCCCGTGGCAAGCACTTTATCGATGCGGTGGATCCCGACGAAAATCAAGTAAACAATCCCGAGCAGCATGTTCAGGATGTGGCGGAGCCTGTCGAGCCTCAATGGGAGACCAAAGGCACTCCGACGCCTCAACCTGACGAAAAATCCCAGAGCAAGGCCGAGGCTCCCTCCGACGCAACGGCAAAGACCGATGAAGCTGCGGCGCAGCCTGTTGATGAGGCAGAGTGGCCTTCGCTTGATGAGGCGGCACCTCAGCGTCGTCGACGCTCCAAAGAGTCGATTAAGCGCATCAAGCGCCGCCGCCGTATCCGTACGCTGCTGATCGTGCTACTCGTGATTGGTGCGGTTGCTGCTGCCGGCTGGGGCTTTGTAAATCACAGCGTGAACCAAGGCAAAAAGAAAATTGAGGAAAAGACCGAAAAGGTCATCAAGGCCAAGGGCGACACCATTACCTATAACGGCAAGAAGTATGCGCTCAACAAGCATATGGCCACGGTGGCGTTTATCGGTTTTGATGGCCGCAATAACGATGACGGCACCCAGAAGGGCCAGTCCGATACCGTGATGGTCGTAGCGCTTAATACCGACACGGGTGAGGCCCGCGGCATTATCATCCCGCGTGACAGCATGGTTGCCGTAGATACGTATTCCAATGGTTCGTTTGCCGGCCAGGTGACCGAGCAGCTGTGCTTGCAGTTTGCCTATGGCACCGATGGCGACAATTCATCGGCACTGACAGCCGCCGCTGCCTCGCGCGTGCTCGATAACATTCCGGTCGACTATTACTACACGCTCAATATCGAGGGCGTGGCTCCCATTAACGATTCCATCGGCGGCGTGACGCTGGTGCCTACGCAGACTGTGCCGGGCACGTCGGTTGTCGAGGGCCAGGAGACCACGCTGTTTGGTACAACGGCGGAAAAGTACGTGCAGTGGCGCGACACGACGAATCTGACGTCTTCGCTGGATCGTACAGCGCGCCAGGTGAGCTACGTGCAGGCGTTTGCAGCGAAGGTGCTCAGCAGTGCCAAGAGCAACCCCGCCATGCTCATTAGCCTGTACCAGGCCATGGGCGACTATACGTGGACCAATTTGGGTCTCGATGAGTTTAGCTATCTGGCGACCACGATGCTCGAGCACGGCCTGACTTCGTTTGATGTCGTGACGCTGCAGGGCACCATGCAGCAGGGCGACACCTTCGCCGAGTTCTATCTGGACCAGGACGACGTAAAGCAAACGGTCGTCGACACCTTCTACCACCCCGTTAATTAGCTGCCCAGGTGCCGGATGCCAACAGTGGCTCACTCGATGTCAGGCACCAACAGCGAGCGGGCCGCATTTGCGCCAAGGTGACGTGAAATGAGAGGGCGCTGACCTTTTGGTCGCGCCCTCGAAATTGAACGTCAGATTGGCGTGAATGCGGCCCGCGCAGCGTCAACGGGTCCGCCGTTCGTTAGAACGGCGGAACATATACCACGTTGTCGCGGCGGGGTTTGGCCCCGGGGAGTGCGTCCTCGGCGTAGCCCAGAATGCAGTTGCCCACACCGCGCAGACTTCCGTCGGTGGGTAGACCCCACTTGGCCAGCAGTTCCAGTCCCTCGGGTGAGTCAAAGACCTCGTGCGCGCGGTGGATCCAACACGAATCGACGCCCAGCGCATAGGCTGCGTTGAGCAGGTTGCCCATGGCGAGCGAGCCGTCTTCCAGGTGCGTGGGCACACTGCGGTCGACGAGCACCACCACAACGGTTTTGGCGCCGTAGAAGGGATCTCCCTCGCTGCCCATAACTTGGGCGTTGAGCTGCGAGAGGCGCTCGACGGTTGCGGGGTCGGTAACGGCGACAAACGTCACCGGCTGGCGTCCCATGCCGCTGGGCGCGTACTGGCCTGCCTCGATAATGCGTGCGAGCTTTTCTGCCTCGACGGGGCGATCGCTGTAGTTACGGCAGCTGCGGCGATGGATGAGCGCTTCGATGGTCTCCATGTGTCCTCCTGACGTTGGTTGCGATGCCTCGTTCTTACCCGCCGAACCAAAACCGTAATCGCGCCGTCGGCCCCAAAAAATGCAAGCTACCAAGTGGAAAAGTTGGTTTGCATAAAACTTCAGCCAGAATGTGACAAACCGGTGGGATGATTAAACGTTTTATCCCGTCTACCCTGCGGTTTTTACCATTTGCCTAAATGATGCGCGCATAAGCCCTGATAAAGGTTTTACTAAAGGAGTACCAACGTTTATCAACGCGCCATGGTGGCGCCGGGCCAGGAGGTAACATCATGTTCCAGGCTGGAGATGTCGTCGAGACCGACTTCGAAGGATTTCTGAAGCTGTTGCGTTCCAAGACGCGCGCTTTCGTGTCGATCAACGATCACGAGTACTACATTACGCACACCGATGGCTATTGGCGTGTTCAGGATTGCGAGGCCCTCAACGATAAGGGCCATTTTACTGACTGCTCCGAGCTGGTCAATACGGTCTGCGAGGTCGTCGAGCTGCCTTGGATCTGCGGCAAGAGCCTGCACGACAGCTTCTCGGGCGCCACGGTCTACGAGGCCGTCGCTGCTTAACAGCCAACAATCGATATTCTCTCGCAACCGTCGGCGCCGCCCCGCGCCGGCAGTCTTTTTTGTCGATATGTTATATAGGTCGCACGTCTTGGTGCAGTGACAGAAAAAATTTATCTTAACAGGGTTGCTTTTGGGAATTTGATATGCGATACTATAAAAAACCAAGCAAAGGAGTTTATCAATATGCGGCAAGGTATTCTTTAATAAAATTTGATAATGGGAACAAAGACAAACGTCCTCAAGGAGAGGGCTTGGTTTTTGTACCCAATTTAAGAATACTTTTGCCTTTTCATTTCATATCGTGATAGACAACGGCCAGCCTTGGCCGCAGTTTTCATGTGTGTCCTACCTATCATCCCCAGCGGTAAAAGTATTTGTCGCTGGGGATTTTTGCGCCCTTCTGGGCCTTGTATGGAGGACAATCATATGAAAATCATCAATATTGGCATTCTTGCTCATGTAGACGCAGGTAAGACGACCTTGACGGAGAGCCTGTTATATACCAGCGGAGCATTCGAGGCGCTCGAGCCGTGGGAACAGCGCGAGATCATGCGCTTGGTCGGTAAGTTCTCCCATGTTCTTAACGAAGAGTGCGAGGCATTTAAACGGCAAGTGGCCGCCGAGAACGAGGCTGACGATAAGGGCGAAGGGGAGACATGCGACTCTTAATGAGATTTATGAGGCCGTATCGCGGGCTGATTGCGGTGACGCTGTTTGTACTGCTGATAGATAACGTCGGCACGCTGCTGGTGCCTACAATGTTGGCGAATATGGTCAATACTGGTATCACGACGGGTGATATCGACTACATCTTGCGCAACGGCGTGTATATGCTCATTGCGACCGGCATGGCCAGTGGCGGCGCGGTGCTGGGCTGCTATCTTTCGGCCCGTCTGGCGGCCAATGTGGCCTGCGACATTCGCAACGCCGTCTACGATAAGTCGCTCGAGCTGTCCGCCAGCGACTTTGAGCGCTTTGGTACGGGTTCGATGATCACGCGCTCTCTCAACGACATCAACGTGATCCAGCAAGCGATCCTGCAGACGATTCAGCTGGTGTTACCGGTACCGTTCTTGGCCGTGGCGGGCATCATCTTTGCCTGGTTTATCGATCCTGCCATGGGCACGCTGCTGGGCGTGGTCGTTGCGATCGTGCTGGTGGCGGCGGTCTTTACCGTTGCCAACGCCGCGCCGATCTTTATGCGCCTGCAGAGCTTTATCGACCGCATGAACGTGGTGCTGCGCGAGAACATCGTGGGCGTGCGCGTCATCCGCGCATTTAACAAGGAGCGCCACGAGGAGCAGCGCCTGGACGAGGTGTTTAGCGATTACGCAGCCAATGCCATCAAGGTCAACCACCTGTTTGTGGGTCTCGACAGCTCCAGCTTCTTTTTGATGAATATCGCCGAGGTGGCGGTGCTGTGGGTGGGCGGCAACCGCGTGGGCGTCCATGCCATGCAAATCGGCAGCATCTCGGCCGTGCTGGAGTACGCGATCCTGATCCTGTTCTTTGTGATGATGGCGCAGATGGTGGTGCTGACGCTTCCGCGCGCCGCGGCGTGCCTCAGCCGTGCGCAGCAGGTGCTCGAAATCGAGCCGAGCATCGTGGACGGCAAGGCTGCGCTGGGCGACGGGGCGCCCGAGTCCGCAGATGGAGCCGACGCGGTGGCCGTGTTCGACCACATGTCGTTTCGTTTTGACGATGCCGACGAGGACACCCTGTGCAACCTGAGTTTTGCCTGCCGCCGCGGACAGACGACCGCGATCGTGGGCTCGACGGGCTCGGGCAAGTCAACGGTGGCCAAGCTCTTGCTTCGCTTCCACGATGCCACGAAGGGCACCATACGCCTGAACGGCATCGATCTGCGCGACCTTTCGCAAGACGACATCCGCGGGCGTATCGCCTATGTTCCGCAGAAGGCATGGCTGTTCTCGGGTACGGTGGCGAGCAACCTGCGCTTTGGCAACGAAGACGCGACCGAGGCTGACATGCTCCATGCGCTGGAGGTTGCCCAGAGCACCTTTGTGCTCGACCAGCCCCAGGGGCTCGATACGCCGGTGGCCCAGGGCGGCACAAACTTCTCGGGTGGTCAGCGCCAGCGCCTAGCGATTGCCCGCGCACTCATGAAACATGCCGATCTGTATATCTTCGACGACAGTTTTTCGGCTCTGGACTTTAAGACCGATGCGGCACTGCGCCATGCGCTGCAGGGCGAGACGTGCGATGCCGCGGTGCTCATCATCGCCCAGCGCATCTCGACTATTTTGCATGCTGATCAGATTGTGGTGCTCAAAGACGGTGAAGTCGTGGGCCTAGGCACGCACGACGAGCTCATGAAAACCTGTGAGGTGTACCGCGCTATCGCGGAATCGCAGATGAAGGGAGGTGAGTAGCATGACCGAGGAGCTCAAGAAGTGGAGCATCGCCGATGACGCCGCGGCTGCAGAGACAGTCGAGGAGACGGGCGCCACGCCCGACCTGGACGAAAACGCCAAGGCAGCGGTGGAGCGCGAGGCTCGCCGCCAAGCGCTGTACGAGGAAAACGAGCGTGCCGAGGACGAGCGTGCCCGCGCGGAAGCAGAGCGCATGCGCGATGTGGACGACGAGGATGAGGACGAGAAACCCCGCGATACCTGGGCGACGGTACGCCGCTTGTGGGGCGAGGCCGCCGGCGACCATTGGCGCTTCTACATCGTGTTTGCGAGCATCGTGTTCTACGTCATCTTTAACACCGCCGCGCCGGCATATAGCGCCCATGTTATCGACGAGCTGTGGGGCCATATACAGGTGGCGTTTGCCAGCGGAACCACCTTCAACATCACCTGGGAGAACTGCGGCAAGACCATCTTCGTCTACTTTATGATCTATTCTGCTGACTTGCTGAACCATTAACAGTTTCAATATTCTGAATATATGTATTTCCGCTCATAGCCTTTGCTTCCTCATCGCAAACAATCATTTCCACCGAAAGATAGTCGTTTATAAAATCTATAAGAGGTTTAAATGCCATGTCAAGGAAACTCTGAATATTATCATTTATCTTTCTACTTGACCAACAATATCGCATTGCCTGTCCACGCACATTTCCCCTGTCCTCATTGTTTATAAACAAAAGATAATCATACTGTGCTTTAATATGACACGCTTCGTCTTCGGGTGGATTAAAATTCGCCCATCCTGAACAGCCTATAGCATAGCATTCTTTAAAATCATAATCAACACCCGAAATTTTATCTTTAATAAGCCCTGATATCAACTCATTTCCATCTATAAATTTAAGGAATCGAGACAGATTTATGTCTGCCGTATCGTCCGTGCTGTTGAGCAAATTACTTGATACCCGGCGAAATTCTAAACTCAGCCTTCTTAATTCTAATCTGTTCATATATCCACCCCACAATAAGGACAAAATATCTTTGCTGCTCCAGCGCAATAAAGCGCCTTTACTCTGCGATCACAACACGGACAAATGAATTCTGTTTCTGCGGTATCCTTGTCCTTCAGCTCTTTTGTTGCTACCTTTTTCAAAGGCTTAAAATCCATTTTTATCAAGCCTTTTGAATGATTAGCCGACCTCTGCATTTTCCCGAATGACTTATTCAATTTCTCCGCCATATAGTTATAAGCCATCGCTTTTGCCTGCTCAATTACAGCTGATGACAAAAACTCATTTTTCTCTTTTGCCAAACCGCAATATGGGCAAAACAGTTCTATGAAAGGTTCATCGTCATTTTGATATTCCCCTGCTTGCAGCTTAAATTCCGAGTCACAATAAGGACATTCAAAGGTTACATATCCATCACTATCCCCTTGAATAGTTATTGTAAAATTTTCTGTTGACATATCATATCCCACCCTACTCGCAAATTCTAATAATGATACGCATTACCCGTATCTTCTAAGTTTTTTGCTATCGCAAAGCTATCAAGTGGTGCCATCATTTTAGAAAAAGTGTGCTTTCTCGTATCTGTATTATACCAAGTGACTGCGAATTAGGCAAGCAGTTTTTCTGTCAGGACAGCCGCCCCTGCAGCTTTGCAGATAAATCGGACGCACTGTAGAGCACACGAAGCACTGTTACCGTATCTGCCTCAATTGTGTAAATGGCAGAATAATGGTCAACAATCGCCTGCCGGACATCTTTTTGCAGTTTCGGAATAATATCCATGATCTGAAATCGTTCCGGAAAAACATTCAGGGACTCGATTGCTTCTGCAATTCGCTCGTACTGTTTTATAGCCGTTGCCGGTGAACCCAGCTTCTCCGAGATATAGCCGTAAATCTCCTCCATATCCCGAAGTGCCAGACTTGAAATCTTTACTCTGTACTTCTTCATGCGTGCTGCTTTCTAAACTGCGCATACGGGTCTTCCGGCGAGCAAACA
>OGYO01000968.1_pt1 | contig 15527 bp, 14 predicted proteins | sample 1576561 | NCBI WGS metagenome assembly OGYO01 (sample SAMEA3541507, study PRJEB24748) | human gut metagenome | biome: human gut; feature: human-associated habitat; material: faeces | place: China | collected 2012 | reverse complement strand
TATTGCGTCTGAAATAGTTGTTTGTGCAACCATTTACAAATGTGTCAACCTCTACTTCACCCGCGACCCGTTCGCGTCCGTCGGTACCGGCGTGTTCCTGCATAAGATGCGCTTCCCGACCCGCTGCCGCGAGACCATTTACGCCGACTACATTTTCCGCTTCCACCCCGATTTTGAAGGTCTGGTCAAGCGCTACTACGACCGCGACGGCCACGCCAACATCGAGGGCGGCGACGTGCTCAACCTCACCGAGGACACGCTCGCGATCGGCATCTCCCAGCGTACCTCTCCGGACGCCATCGAGGAAGCGTCCCGCAATCTCTTCGCCGATCCCGAAGCGAAGATCCGCACCGTGCTCGCGTTCGACATCCCGAGCTGCCGCGCGTTCATGCATCTCGACACCGTGTTCACCCAGATCGACTACGACAAGTACACGATCCATCCGGCGATCCTCGGGCCTCTCACCGTTTACGAGATCACCCCGGGCGTGAGCGATCCGACCGATCTCCACATCCGCCGCATCGACTCCAAGCTGGAGGACATTCTCGCAAAGTACACCCGCACCGACCACGTCCAGCTCATCAACTGCGGCGGCGACGATCTCATCGCCTCGGCCCGTGAGCAGTGGAACGACGGCTCCAACACGCTGTGCATCGCGCCGGGCAAGATCGTTGTTTACGAGCGCAACGACGTGACCAACGCCATTCTCCGCGACGAGGGCATCCAGGTCCTCGAAATGCCGTCCGCCGAGCTTTCCCGCGGCCGCGGCGGCCCGCGCTGCATGTCCATGCCGATCATCCGCGCCGAATAATTTTCATTCGCTGAATAAACCCATTCATATAACACACATTACAATCATTTCCTATAGGAGGGTAAAATATTATGGGTCTCAACATTCGCGGCAGAAGCTTCCTCACTCTTCTTGACTTCACCCCGGAAGAGATCAACTACCTCATCGACCTCGCCGTTGAGTTCAAGCGCCTGAAGAACAACGGTGTGGAGCACAAGTGGCTCTCCGACAAGCAGATCGTCCTGCTCTTTGAGAAGACCTCCACCCGCACCCGCTGCGCCTTTGAAGTCGGCGCGCGTGATCTCGGCATGGGCGTCACGTTCCTCGATTCCGGCTCTTCCCAGATGGGCAAGAAGGAATCTCTCGCCGACACCGCGAAGGTCCTCGGCCGCATGTTTGACGGCATCGAGTACCGCGGCTTCAAGCAGTCCGTCGTGGAAGATCTCGCGAAGTACTCCGGCGTTCCCGTGTGGAACGGCCTGACCGACCAGTTCCATCCCACGCAGATGCTCGCCGACATCATGACCGCCCGCGAAGAGTTCGGCGATATGCGCGGCCGCAAGCTCACCTTCTTCGGCGACGCCCGCAACAACGTTGCCAACTCCCTCATGGTCGTCAGCGCGAAGCTCGGCATGCATTTCTGCGCCTGCGGCCCGAAGGAGCTCATGCCCGAGGAGTGGCTGATCGAGAAGTGCCGGGCCGTTGCCGCCGAGACCGGTGCGGTGCTCGAGTTCACCGACGACGTCGCGCAGGGCGCGAAGGACTGCGATGTTCTCTACACCGACATCTGGCTCTCCATGGGCGAGCCCGCCGAGCTCTGGGAGAAGCGCATCAAGCTGCTCCGTCCCTACCAGGTCAACAAGGAACTCATGGCGATGGCGAAGCCCACCGCGATCTTCGAGCACTGTCTGCCCTCCTTCCACGACCGTGAGACGACCGTGGGCGAGGATATCTACCAGAAGTTCGGCCTTGAGGCGATGGAAGTCACCGACGACGTGTTCCTCGGCCACCAGGCCCGCCAGTTCCAGGAAGCCGAAAACCGTATGCACACCATCAAGGCTGTGATGTACGCCACGCTGAAGTAAGGAATCGAAACAATGGCTGAAAGAATTGTTGTCGCTCTCGGGGGAAATGCTCTTGGCAAGACCCCCGAGCAGCAGCTCGAACTTGTCCGCAACACCGCCCGCCCGATCGTTGATCTCGTCGAGAAGGGCTACGAAGTCATCATCGGCCACGGCAACGGCCCGCAGGTCGGCATGATCAACCTGGCAATGGAGTTCTCCGCCAACAAGGGCGGCGGAACGCCGTTCATGCCGTTCCCCGAGTGCGGCGCCATGACGCAGGGCTATATCGGCTACCACCTGCAGCAGGCCATTCAGCAGGAGCTGAAGAGCCGCGGCATGGAGAAGGAATGCGCCACCGTCGTGACGCAGGTCGTCGTTGACGAGAAGGACCCCGGCTTCCAGCACCCGACGAAGCCTGTCGGCAGCTTCTATACGAAGGAAGAGGCCGAGAAGATCGCCGAGGAAAAAGGCTTCATCTTCGTTGAGGACGCCGGACGCGGCTACCGCCGTGTTGTCCCCTCCCCGATTCCCAAGCGCATCGTGGAGCTGAACGTTGTCGATCAGCTCGTGCGCGCCGGTGATATCGTCATCACCGTCGGCGGCGGCGGCATCCCCGTCGTTGAGACCGATGACGGTCTGCGCGGCGTCGCGGCCGTCATCGACAAGGACCGCGCCAGCTCCCTGCTCGCGCAGGACGTGCGTGCCGACCGTCTCATCATCCTCACCGCTGTGGACGCCGTGTGCGTCAATTACAATAAGCCCGACCAGAAGGAGCTCTCCTCCATGACGATCGCCGAGTGCGAGAAGTATATCGCCGAAGGCCAGTTCGCCCCCGGAAGCATGCTGCCGAAGGTCGAGTCCTGCATGGAGTTCGTGAAGAACAACGACCATGGCGGAACCGCGCTCATCACTTCCCTGGCCCGTGCCGCCGACGCTCTTGAAGGCAAGACCGGCACGGTCATTACCCGGTAAGCAAATTTTTGTCCCGTTTCGCATCTCCCAGCGAAGTCCGAACAAAATTTTAAGAGAGGGGTTCAAATCATGTCTAAGAAGACCAAAAGATCCATCAGCACATTTGCGATCCTGCTCGCCGTTATGCTCCTTGTGTCGATCGTCACGTGGATCGCAGCGGGCAAGACCTACACCGGTGAGAACGGCGAGATCGCCGAAGTCGTCGGCGCCACCTCCAGCGACATCTTCATGGCTCCCGTCAACGGTTGGGCAGACGCAGCTGACGTTATCACGTTTGTGTTCTGCCTCGGCGCGTTCCTTGCCATCGTGAACGCCACCGGCGCTCTTGAGACCGGCATCCACACGCTCGTCCGCAAGCTGCACGGCAAAGAGCTCGTGCTCGTTTGGATCCTCATGTTCCTGTTCTCCGTCGGCGGCACGACCTACGGCATGGGCGAAGAGACCGTTGGCTTCTACATCCTGCTCGCCGCCACGATGATGGCCGCCGGCTTTGACCCGATCGTCGGCGCGGCCACCGTCCTGCTCGGCGCCGGCACCGGCGTTCTCGGCTCCACCATCAACCCGTTCGCGACCGGCGCTGCCGTCGCCGCCGCGACCTCCGTCGGTGTCGAAGTGAACATGGGCACCACCTATGTCATCGGCATCATTCTCTGGCTCTCCGCCTACCTTCTCTCCGTGCTGTTTGTCACCGCTTACGCGAAGAAGGTCCGCGCCAACAAGGGCTCCATTCTCACCGCCGCGCAGCTCGACGAGTGCCAGAAGGCTTACGGCGGCAAGGACGTCACCACCGCGAAGCTCACCGGCCGCCAGAAGGCCGTGCTGTGGCTGTTCGCTCTCTCCTTCGTCGTGATGATCCTCGGCTTCATCCCCTGGGGTGAATTCGTCGGCTACGAAGACGCCGGTGCTTACGGCTTCTTCTCTCACACCACCACCTGGCTCACCGGCGCCGGCCTCGGCGACTGGTGGTTCTATGACGCCGCCACCTGGTTCCTGCTCATGGGCATCATCATCGGCATCGTCGGTCTCGAGGACAAGAGCCAGCTCATGAAGCTCGTCGCCAACGGCTTCGGCGACATGGTCTCCGTCAACCTCGTTATCGCGATGGCTCGTGCCACCAGTGTTATCATGAGCACTACCGGTCTCGGCACCTGGCTGGTCGAAGCCTCCGTCACCGCGCTCAGCCAGTCCGGCGTTTCCGCCGGCGTGTTCGGTCTGCTTGACTACATACTCCACGTCGGTCTCAGCTTCCTTGTTCCGAGTTCCTCCGGTCTCGCCGGCCTGTCCGCCCCGATCGTCTCCCCGATCGTCTCCCAGCTTGGCTGGAGCGTAGAGACCTCCATCATGATCAACGTTGCCGCCAACGGCTTCGTCAACCTCTTCACCCCGACCTGCGGCTTCATCATGGGCGGCCTCGCGCTCGCGCGCGTCCCCTACGAGAGCTGGCTGAAGTGGGCCTGGAAACTGCTCCTCACGCTGTTCGTCGTCGTCGGCGTCGTCCTTACGATCGCGATGGCGGTGCTGAGCTGAATTTCCGCTTGAGTTATCGCATGATCTAATGGTAAAATACCGGTTGTACGCCCCATGGCGTACAACCGGTATTCTTCAAACAAGAGCCGCTTCGCCTGCTCTTGTTTGAGAAGGGCTGCGGCTCGCCGCAGCGCACTCGCTTTGCCCGCACGTTTGCGAGACTTTTCAGTCATTTGTAAAAAGGACGGTGCAGATTATGCCCAGACGAGCCATGCTCCAGGATGCCCGCGCCTCCGCGTCCGACCCCGCCGTGATCTGCTCGTTCGATTACGAGGCGATCGACAAGCCCACCCGCGCGATCATCCATCAGGCGGCACGCTTTCTTTACGTAAAGCGCGGCCGCGGAAAGCTCGTCATTGACGGCGAGGAGTACGTCCTCCAGCCCAACACGCTCGTCGCCATCACACCGTGGAAGATCACCGACACGGTAGAAGTGACGGAAACGCTCCAGTTCATCAAGGTCATATACGACTATTCCTATCTCAACTCTGTATTCAAGAGCGTTCTCGGCTCGGGCGATACTTCCGCCGAGCCCCTGCGCTTTCTCACCGTGGAGCCGGTCGCCTATCTCGACAGCGTGCAGGCGGAGTATGTGGACGGCATCATGGAGCATCTCAAGGCGGAGCTCGGCGTGGAATCCACGCGCGTCAAGCCGCCGGACAAGCCGTTTTCGCAGCTCTATACGGTCAACAAGCTCATCGATCTGATGGTCGTTTACCGCCGGTATATCATGTCGCACCGCGGCGAGCTGGACTCCGGGCGGAAGGAGACCGTCAAGGATCAGTCCGTTTTGAGCTACATTTACGCCCATTCCGCGGAAAAGCTCACGCTCTCGCAGGTCGCGGAGGCGTTCTTTCTTTCGGAATCGGCGCTCTCCAAGCAGATTGCCGGCATGACCGGCACGACGTTCTCGAAGCTCCTGAGCAGCATCCGCGTGGAGAAGGCATCGGACTATCTCATCTATACGGATCTCACCCTCGACGAGATCGCGGGGCTCTGCGGCTTTGTGGACGCCTCGCATGTATCCAAGCACTTTGCGCAGCGTGTCGGCATCACGCCGATGCAATACCGCAAGATCTATTCCAAGGCCGTCACCAAGTTCAACATCTCCGACAAGGCGATCGCCTTTGCGCTGACGGACTACATCTACAAAAATTATGAGACCGAACGGCTCACCGCCGCAAGCGTCGCCGCCGAATTCGGCGTGTCGGTGCCGGAAATGAACCGTCTGCTTCTCTATTATAACGAGATGAACTTCGATACGCTGCTCAACTCCACGCGCATCAATAAAGCGTGCGAAATGCTCGTATCGACGGACTATCTTGTGATCGACGTTGCCGTCGCCGTCGGCTACAGCAACATCAAAACGTTCAACATGAATTTCTACCGCTTCAAGGAAATGACGCCGACGGAGTTCCGCGACCGCATAACCCTTCAGCGCACAGACGGCAGCGAAACGCACGGAAAGGGCCGCGGCGCGCGCCGCCGCACGGTACCCGTCCGGGCACCGGAAACCGCAAAGGAGACGACAGAATGAAATCCGGAAGACAGGGCACCATTCTCCGAATCATTTCGGAGCAGAGCATTGAAACGCAGAATCAGCTCATGGACGAGCTGAAAAAGCGCGGCATCGACACCACGCAGGCTACGCTCTCGCGCGACATCCGCGAGCTCCGTCTCGTCAAGCAGCGCAGCGCGGACGGCACCAGCCGGTACGCTGCGGCGGAGGCCGCGCCCGCGCCGGAGATGAGCCCGGGGCTCAAGGAAAATCTCCGCCAGACCGTGACGGGCGTTTATGCCTGCCAGAATCTCGTCATCATCAAGACGCTGCCGGGGCTCGCCCCTGCGGTGTGCACCGCCGTGGACGGCATCGCTCCCCTGCCGGGGCTTGTCGGCTCGCTTTCCGGCAACGACACGGTGTTTCTCGCCATGCGCGACAACGCCGCCGCCGAAACCCTCGCCCGCGAAGGCCGCAGCCTGTTCATGGGCTAATGCGAAAAGCTCCCGACATCACGGCTCTCGGTGAGTACCTTGTGAACTTCCTCTGCGCGGAACGACGCGGCGTTCTTTCCATGGAGGGCCATCCCGGCGGCGCTCCGGCCGATCTTCTCACCATGGCGAGCCCTCCGACCGAACTTCTCACAAAAGTCGACAGCAATCCCTTCGGCCTATTTCTCGCCGGGGGGCAAAGGCGGGCACCGGCACGCAGGGTTCGTCACGTTGACGCTTCACCCCACGACGCTCGCCGTCGTGCAACTAGACGCTGCCGGGGCGCTCAGCACAACAAAAAAGGCGCCATTTCTGCCCAGCCCACGCGGAAAGAAATTCTCGTTCTTGCATAACAGGCACTTTAAAAACTGTCGGCATCCAGAAACGGATGCCGACAGTTTTTCAGAGAATAATATTACTTTTCGTCGCCGAGAACGATCCCGCGGATGTTCTCGTCAACCTGCTTAAACCGGCCGGACCGATTGGAAACAACAAAAAGAATCGCTCCGAGCAACACCCAAGCAATGACGATACCAGCTTCGTTGGGCCACATAAGAGAAAACTGCGATACACCGGGCAGACTGATAATGACCAGCGTAAAGGACATCATCACCCCAAGAATACCAACAAGCTTTCCGCAAGGCACTTTATAGGGACGTTCCATATTGGGTTCTTTGAATCGCAGGACAAGAAACGCCAGCGTCGCGCAGCCAAAGCCAAAATTAATAGCAAACCCGCCTGCATTGGAAAGCCACTGCAGGGCTTGTCTTCCAAAAAAGGGTGCAACAAATGTGAGAATTCCGACAACGATAGTCGCGACATAGGGCGTGTTGTACTTGGGATGAAGCTTCGCAAAAGCGGAAGGAAGCATCCCGACGCGAGCCATGCTGAACAGAAGTCGCGTTGCGCCGATATACAATGCCACCCAGGAAGTAAGAATGCCGAGAATTCCGGAGATAACAAGTATGTTTCCCGCCCAGCTGCCGCCAAAGATTTTGTTCATAGCCGTACCGGCGGCAAGCGTCGTACCGGACAATTCGTCCGGCGCAAGGGATGCCGCTGTTGCCAACAACGTAATGAAATACCAAAGAAGCGCCATCAGGATCGACGTGATTACAAGTTTTCCCACGGTTTTGCGAGGAAGATTCATCTCTTCGGCCATCTGCGGAATCGTGTCAAACCCGCCGAGGAACAGGACGCACATCAGCATGATGGACACAGATCCAGCAAAGCCGTTAGGAAACGTCGGCTGAAGATTTTCCGCGTTGCCTTTAAAAAGCGCTGCCACAGCAAAGATCAGCACAACAACGACCATGATGATGACGCTGGCGTTCTGAAATTTTGCAATGGTGTCAATACCACGATAAGCGAGGAAAAACATAACGGCCGCTGCCGCAAGGGCAATAGCCAAAGAAAGGAGATAAACATCCTGACCGGCAATCGTATACAAAACGGCCCCCGTTTCCGTCGGGAAAAGGAAGTCTACCGCAGCGACAGTCGCAACGCCTTCCCACGCGGTCATGGCCACATAGCCGAGAGTCAGCATCCATGCCGCAAAAAACGATGCTTTGGGGCCGAAGGCACGCCATGTGTAATTCATGACGCCGCCGGCTTTCGGCATAGCGCTGGCCAACTCACTGAACGCCAGACCGACAAAGATGATCATCACACCGGCAACGGCAAACGCGAGGCATGATCCCAGCGAACCGGCAGCAGAGAGCCAATATCCACCCATGGAAAGCCAGCCCCATCCGATAATTGCGCCGAATCCGATAGCAAGTACGTCCCATTTACCCAAGGTTTTTTTCAATCTGTTTTTTTCGTTACTCATTTTCTCTCTCCTTTAAAAAAAGTTTTACTGCGCTGCAGAGACGGTTCAATGCTTTTTCGAGTGTTTTTCGCGGGCACGCGATATTCATCCTCATAAAACCGTTGGCTTCTTTTCCGAACCAATATCCGCTGTCCAGAGCAAGTCCGGCCCTACGCTCCATGAACTCATCCAGCTGCCTGTCGGTCATATGCAAACCGCGGCAGTCGATCCATAGAAGATAGGTGCCTTCAAGAGGCGTCAGCTTCAGTATTGGAATCTCTTTGGAAAAGAACTGTTTGGCATACTCATAATTTTCCTGAAGATAACTCAGCAGACTTTCCAGATATTCTTCGCCGTTTTCATATGCCGCAATAAAAGCTTCCGTACCGAACGAGTTCGGAAAATTGATGGCATTTCTGTGAAGACATTCATTAAATGCCTTCAATCTCTCCTCGTTTTCGCAAATGACGGCAGCTGTCTGCAAACCGGCCAGATTGAAGGTTTTGCTGGGAGAAATGCCGGTCAGGCAGTTTTGCGAAATGGCTTTTGAAAGAGACGCTATAGGGGTGTGTCGATATCCCCGCAAAATCAGGTCGGCGTGAATTTCATCCGAGAAAAGAAAAACTTCGTTCCGGAGGCATATTTCAGCAATCCTCATCAGTTCTTCTGCCGAGTAGACACGTCCCACCGGATTATGCGGGTTGCACAGAATCATCAGCCGAGCTTTGCTGTCTCTGATCTTTCTTTCCAGATCCGCAAAGTCAACGGAATATTCTCCGTTCTTTTCAAGCAGCGGATTTGTAACCACTTCCCTGCCGCAGTCACGAATCGTTCCTGCAAACGGATAATATACCGGAGATTGAATGACCACAGCACCGCCGGGACTTGAAAAAGTTTGCACCGCTGCGCTGATCGCGGGAACAATGCCCGGGCAGAAAGCAACATGTGCAGGATCCACCGTCCAACCATGACGTTTCAGCATCCAGCGGGATGCCGCCTTTGCCATACTCTCTCCGGCGTATACATAGCCGAACACAGGGTGCTCTGTTCTTTTTCGGATGGCTTCCATAATTCGTTGGTCCACGGGAAAATCCATGTCGGCCACCCACATGGGAATCAGACTGCCGTTCTGATATGCTTCCCGGCTATCCCATTTTTGTGATCTGGTGCCGATTCGATTGATCTCGATATCAAATTGATTTTTGGGCAATTGTGCGTCCTCCCTGTCCTCACACATTCAATTCAACAATTTCCCGAGGGCAGTCCGTAAATTTTTCATAGCCGGTTTCCGTAATAACAATGGTATCTTCAATATTGAATCCGCCGACATTCGGATTGTAGTATGGAATTTCTACCGAGAACACCATCCCCGGCTTGAAGATAATATCGCTGTTGGGAGAAATATACGGCCATTCTTCAGCGAAATGATTGCATCCAATGGAGTGTCCCACAAAGCCACGGAGATAGTTGGGAATGCCATTATCTCGCACAGCTTGCTGCGCCTTTTCGAAAACATATCTGGCCGACTCTCCGGGACGAATAAGCGACATAGCTGTTTCATACCCGGCAACCTCCGCAGCGTATATTCTCTTGGCACGGTCGGATGCTTTTCCCATGCAGAAGGTTCTGGCAAAGTCCGTAACATAGCCAAGCAGAGTCAAGCCGCCATCATAACGGAGGATATCGCCTTCCCGGCAAGGATCATTCATGCCGAAAAAGGCCGGGGAGAAATGCTTGCCAAATGCACACATGTCAATGAATTCCGTGACCTTTGGATCCTGTGAAAAAGCATTGACGGCGCCCATATTAAGGTACTCCGCCATGGTCATTCCCACATGAAATCTCGGCACAATTTCCCAAAGCGACTTCTCACTTAGCTGAGCCGCTGTTCTCAACGCATCAATTTCCCACGATGTTTTAATACAACGCACCGCGTTCAGCAACGCTCCGCAGTCCACCATCGTTGCATCCTTACCGTAGGACTTCATAAAAAGATACGGCTCGATCGTGACATAATCATGCTGATATCCGATCACTGCTTTCGGGTTGTCAGCCAGAAGAATATCCATAGCAAGGCGGAACCCAATTTTAGAATCTGTTTTGACCGGTTTGGAGGTGTATTTGACCTCAAGCTCGTCAATAAAAACCGGACAGGGGACGATTTCCACATTAACATCCTTGCATTGTGCAAGCGGCGTCTGCATCTCAAATTCGCTGACGATCAGCGTACAAGGTCCCTTTGCAGGAACTACCGCGATGGTCGTTCCAGGTCTCGGATCAAAATACTGAAATTTACTTGCATATCCCGTTGCATAGTAAATCGCGCCGTAGTCCGTGAGAATCAAACCGTCCACATGCTGAGCAGCCATTTCTGTCTGCAGTTTTTCCTGAAATTCTTTCTGGTCTCGATCTTTTAGGGAAACCATCGCTTGACCTCCTCAATAGAAAGGTGTAGTATAAAATATATTCTTGTGATAGTTAAGCTGCTTAACAACTACTGTATACCACTCTAATCGACAGCGGTCAAGATATTTTTGGTTAAGCTGCTTAATTTTATAGACTTTTACCAATAAACGAAGTTAGGATTTGGAATTATGGACAGGTTCTCTGCCTTTGCAACCATGATGGATACTCTATTTGAGTTCAGCTCGGTTTCCGGTGTAAACCAGAGCATTCCACGCACATATGGAACAGAAGATGTAATGTATATGGCGGAAGTGCATCTGCTGCGTGACATTCGTGACACTGAAAACGCTTCCGTCACAAGTCTGGCTGAGGCACAGGGAAAAAGCAAAAGCGCTATAACACAGTTAGTAAACAAGCTAGAGAAAAAAAAACTGCTGAAAAAAGACAGCATGCCTGGCGGTCGCAACATTCTTCTGTCACTCACGGATAAAGGATACACCGTAGCAGAATACCACGACGAATTTGATAAAGCGGAGTATTCAAACATTCTAGCCGGTCTTCCGGATTACTCAGAAGAGGACTTTCGAAAAATCACGGAGTTGATGCAGATCATCATTGACGGATCAAAGCAGGCAATCGCAGAAAAAAAAGAACAAGCTAAATAACGAAAACAGAAATGTCCCCCCGGCCGCGCATAACGTGCGGATGCCGGAGGGACGAAATTTATAAGTGGATCATTCCAAATTGAGGCGCTTGCTGAGGATGGCGCGGGTGGCGAAGAAGAAGCCCGTGCCCTTGAGGAGTTCCAGACCAATGCCGATGCCGATCGCGGAGGCCATCATGCCGACGCCCTGAACATGCCAGCCGGTATCGTCCAAGCAGAACTCCCAGTTCAACAGCACATTGGGAAATGCATCGGACTGGAGGAGCGACATGCACCCATTCATAATAATGCTGAAGGCGATGCTGATGCCGATGTAGGCCAGCAGTGCGAGCCAGCCGCGGTTCTTCTTGCCGAGATGACCGATCGAGATGGCGGTGTAAATTTGCAGGATCGAAACCGCCGCCGCGATGAGCGTGTACACGATGAACTCCGCGACGACCCAGCCCGTTCCGGCAGGCAGCGGGTTTACGCGCAGATAGCGGCCCGCTTCCTGGAACGCCTGCGCAACGTCGCTGAAGTTGAGCGGCGTGAGCACAGCCATCAAAAGCACCCCGCTCAGCAGCGCGACAATGGCGCTCGCCACGGAGAAGATCATGCTCGTGAGCGCTTTGGAGGCGATGTGCGCCGTGCTCGTCACGGGCAGCGTGAACATGAGATACCCCTCGTTTCCGAGAAGCCCCTTATAAAACCGGTCGATGATAAAAACGAGGACAAAAATACCCATCGCCACATAGAGCGCCACAAGCAGGATCATCGGCAGGACACCGAAAACGAAGCTCACGAGCCCACTCTGAGTATCACCCGCGAGCACGAAGCGGATCGTAAGGCCGTTGATCGCGCCGAGCAGCGCCAGGCCGATCCAGATCAGCGAAAACGTGCGGATACCCGAGCGCAGATCGTATTTCATCAGTTTACCGAGCATTGTATTCCCCTCCATTCCCCATGACCGGCGCGCGGAACATGTTGCGGAACAGCTCATCCACGCTGCCGCCGGTGCGCTCGCGGATGCTGTCGGTGCTCTCGTGCAGGACGACCTGTCCCTGCTGGAGGAAGACCGCCTCGTCGAGCACCTGCTCCACATCGAGGATCAGATGCGTCGAGATGAGCACCGTACCGTTTTCGTTATAATTCGTCAGGATCGTGCGCAGAATAAACTCGCGCGCCGCTGGATCAACGCCCGCGATCGGCTCATCGAGCAGATAGAGCCGCGCGCGGCGCGACATGACGAGCATGAGCTGCATCTTTTCGCGCGTGCCCTTCGAGAGCGTTTTGATCCTGCTGCCCGCTTCCAGACCGAGCACGCGGCACATTTCCTCCGCCTTGGTGCGGTCAAAGTCGGCATAGAAGTCCGAGAACATATCGATCATATCGCCGACGCGCATCCAGTCGGGGAAATATCCCCGGTCGGGCAGATAGCTCGTGATCGCCTTCGTCTCTACGCCGGGCAGGAGACCCGCAATGCGCGCCTCGCCCGCCGTCGGCTGAAGAAGGCCGTTGAGGATCTTAATGAGCGTCGTCTTGCCCGAGCCGTTCGGCCCGAGAAGACCGACGATCTTGCCGGATGTAAGGCTCAGATCAACGCCGCGCAGCGCCTGCACCGCTTCAAAGCTCCGGCACAGCCCGGTGCATTTTACCAGTTCTTCATTCATCATTCTTTTCCCTTTCCGCCTGCGCCATATCCGCGGCCTCGCCGCGGGAATAGCCCAGCGCTCCCATTTCCTTGAAAAAGCTTTCCGTGCATTCCACGGCCAGCCGCCGCCGCATCTCCTCGAGCGCCCCGGCGTTTTCCGTCACGGTGCGGCCCAGCGTCCGGTTCGTTGTGACGAGGCCGAGCGTTTCGAGCTGCGTGATCGCGCGCTGCATCGTGTTCGGGTTGACGCCCGCCTCCGCCGCCAGCTCCCGCACCGCGGGAAAGCGCGCCCCCAGCGGATACGCGCCCGTAATGATCCGCCGCGCCAGCTGCTCCGTGAGCTGCTGCCAGATCGGCCGCGAGCCCTGAATCGCAAAGTCCATGCCAGCCCTCCTTGTTGTATTGCTGTATTAAGCGATTAGTACACTACTACACTCATACAGTTTTGTCAAGCCCCTTTTTTAATTTTTCCTGTGGATTCCGCGCGGGGAATGTGGTAACATGAAAATGTTCAAATAATCTTAAAATTTTTTTGCTTTTTACTGAACCGCGTGTTGGGAAAAACCGTCTTTCTTTACAGAAAGGCGGCAGGCCTTTTAGAGAGAGTTTGCGTATGACAGCCGAAGAGTTTACCGTCCAGATCATGGACATGAAAAAAACGCTCTACCACGTTTCCTGCGGCATTCTCCGCAGCGAGGCCGACCGGGAGGACGCGGTGCAGGAGTGCATATGCAAGGCGTGGGAAAAGCGCGATTCGCTCAAAAGCGCGGGCGCATTCCGCGCCTGGGTGACGCGCATTCTTATCAACGAATGCTACGACATCTGCCGCCGGGGGAGCAAGATCGTTCTTCTCGACGAGATGCCGGAGGCGGTCGCCCCCGAGAGCGGCGACCGCGAGCTGCGCGACGCCGTGATGGGTTTGGATGAGATCTACCGTATGCCGATCCTCTTATTTTATGTAGAGGGGTTCAGCATACGGGAGATATCCCGTATTTTGCAGATCCCCGAAGGTACGGTCAAATCCCGGCTGTTTGCCGGGCGCGGAAAGCTCCGCGAAGTTTTGGGTGAGGAGGTGCCGGTATGAGGGATTCCTGGGACAATATGTTTGAAGAGGTTCCCGCATCGTTTGAGGCACGGATGAAGGAAACACTTTCCGCGCTGGAGGAAAAGCCGAAGATACGGCGCTTCCGGTTCGGCACGGGCGCTCTCGTCGCGGCGGCACTGCTCGTCGTGGTGCTCGGCGGCACGGCGCTGGCTACGGACTTTTTCGGTCTGAAGAGTCTCACCGTCACCGACCCGAACGCCTCCCCCGCCGCGGTCTCCACCACGGCGGAGCCGGTGAGCGACAGCACGGTCATCGCGCTGCAGGGCGTGCCGGGGAGCCCGGAGTTCAAGGCAAACGCCGAGTGGATGGACTTCCTCGCGTCGTACGACACCGCCGCCATGGCGAAGGAAACCGCCGCCTGCCTGCCGGAGAAGTACGATCTCTACTCCGTCTCCACGCAGGACATGGCCAACGAGCTCGACCAGATCACCCGCAAGTATAATCTGCGGCTGCACACGTCCGTGACGGACTTTGACAGCGAGGATACGCTCTACTCCCTGCTGAACGCCGAACCGTTCCTTACCGACTGCACCGCCGTGAGCGGATATATTTACGAGGACGGCTCCTTCCAGGCCTACGGCACAAACGTTTCCGGCAAGAGCTACGAATATCAGCTTGGCCGGTACGTCAAGGGCGCGTTCTCCGAGGTCACGCTGAACATCGGCAACGCCGAGGATTATGAGGAGTGGATCTACACGACATCCCGCGGCGACGAGGTGCAGCTCTCGCTCGGCCCGAGCCGCTGCGTCGTGATGTCCGATCAGCCGAAGGCGTTCGTGGCCATCAACCTGCTCGGCGGCACGGAGGGCAACAGTTTCTTCATGCCGGAGCCGGTCACGAAGGAAGATCTTGAGGCGTTCGCGGAGCTCTTTGATTTTGCGAAGCTCGGATAATACAAAATGATACAGCGCACCCCCGCGGGAAATTTCCCGCGGGGGTGCATTTTCATTATTCGTACAGCAGCTTTTGTCTCTGGTAGGGCTGCGGCTCGTAGCGGACGGAGCCGATCTGCGGCTTCGGCGGACCGTATTTGGGGTTGTAGCCGAAAAGGTTTATGTACCGCTCGATGTCACCGCGCTCCCGCTCCATGGCGAGCAGCACCTCGAGCGCAGCGCTGGCGTCGTCCACGGCGCGGTGGGAGTTCACGCCGTCAACGCCATAGCTCTCCACGGCGTTGCAGAGCTTGTGCGGATAGTCCCGCCGGTCTTTGTAGATCGCCATGATGTCGAGAAACTGCGCCTTTTGCAGCACCCCGTCGCAGCCGAGCCGGTGCAGGAAGTAAAAGAGGAAGCACAGATCAAACTGCGCGTTGTACGCGCATACGAGCGGCTTTTCTCCGGCGAGCGAACGGACGAACGCCTCCGCAGCCACGTCCTTTTCCACGCCGTTTTGAAAAAGCTCATCCTCGCGGATGCCGGTGAGCTGCGTGATGACCGGCGGCAGACGGCGGCCCGGCGAGAGGCGGATAAGATAATCTTCCTCCGTGCGCTCCCCCGCCCGGTCGAGCCGCAGGAACCATCGGGAACACATCGACCGCCGCGCCCATGATCCAGTGCTCCTTCAGCGCGGT
>OGYO01000967.1_pt1 | contig 15534 bp, 24 predicted proteins | sample 1576561 | NCBI WGS metagenome assembly OGYO01 (sample SAMEA3541507, study PRJEB24748) | human gut metagenome | biome: human gut; feature: human-associated habitat; material: faeces | place: China | collected 2012 | reverse complement strand
TTATTTGGTTGAGTACTTTTTCACTCGTTAAAAAGTTTTGAGAATATTTTATATTTTTGTTCATGTAATCACTCCTGAAGTGATTACATCTGTAAATAAATACAGAAGTTAAACGATTTGTTTGTAATTTTAGTTATCTGTTTAAAAAGTCATAAGATTAGTCACTGGTAGGAATTAATCTAACGTATTTATTTATCTGCGTAATCACTGTTTTTAGTCTGTTTCAAAACAGTAGATGTTTTATCTACATTACGCATTTGGAATACCAACATGACGAATCCCTCCTTCTTAATTACAAATTTTTAGCATCTAATTTAACTTCAATTCCTATTATACAATATAGTGGTTCAGTTGTCAAGACAAAAATCTAAGCTTTTTATAATGAACTGATATATGTAACTGGGTAGGGGAGAAAATCCCCCCTTAGGCTGCATGATCATCCAGTAACAGAATCGGATAATAGCAGGATGCCGGTGTTTGATTATTGAGTGCAGAATGACAACGTTCAAAGTTGTAAGTGTGCACATATTTACCGATTGCCTTCCGTGCTTCTCTGATATTGTTATATTGGGTCAGATATGCTTCCTCGTACTTGAAGCTTCGGAACCATCGTTCAATCATGATATTGTCAGCCCACCGGCTTTTACCATCCATGCTTTGACGGATCTGGTTCTCTTTGAGGAAATTCATGTACTCATTGCTTGTAAACTGACAGCCCTGATCTGAATTCAGGATAACAGGTTTTGCCACTATAAACGCCTTTTTTAACGCAGTTATGACCATTCTGGTATCCAGAGTATCATCGACTTCCCAGCCAACGATACAGCGGCTGTACCAGTCAATCACAGCGGTCAGATACAGAAATCCACGCTTAATGGGGATGTATGTAATGTCGATTGACCATGCCTGATTTGGACGGTCGATAACGGCGTTACGTAGCAGATACGGGCAGACTTTAGCCTGTCGCATACGTTTAGAAAGGTTCATTTTTGGATAAATTGGATCAATCCCCATTTCATTCATATAACGGCGCGTTTTCCGGCGACCAACCTGATGCCCACGCTTCTTCAGTTGAGCAGACAGTTGTCGTGCTCCCCAGGCCGGATTATCCGTGTGTAATCGATCTATGATCGATTTGCAATCCAACTCCTCCTGAGATATGGGCATGCCCTTGTAATAAACACTGGTACGATTGATATCAAGAAGTGTAGCTCCTGTTTTAACTGGAAGTTCTTTAGTCTTCAAAAGGTTTTGGACTAAATTTACTCTCGTAGTCAGGTCCAAGTGTTTCTTCAGATTTTTTTTTCAACCAATCCACCTGCATGGTGAGCTGGCCAACTTTTTTCGCATATTCAGCTTTTTCCTTGCGTTCTAAAGCGAGTTTTTCTTTCAGATTATCCTCTCGTGTGTCATTAAAAACCACGGATGCTTTATCGAGGAACTCCTTCTTCCAGTTGCGGAGAAGATTCGGCTGAATATTGTTTTCGGTTGCGATTGTATTTAAGTCTTTTTCTCCTTTGAGCAGTTCAATCACTAATTCTGATTTGAATTTGGCAGAGAAATTTCTTCTTGTTCGAGACATAATAATAATCCTTCTTTCTGTAGTGTTTACAGTATATCAGATTCATTAAGAAATGTCTCTTGAAGTGTCTTAAATTCTACTTTGTCGTACGACCATTTTTTACAATTTCATTTTTGTAACAGAAAAACGGCTGAAAACCCAGTAAAATCAAGGTTTTCAGCCGTTTCCATTTGATGAAGCATCGGGGATTCGAACCCCGGACAACTTGATTAAAAGTCAAGTTCCCTTACCGCCTAAAATGCCCGCAAATACGCCATTTTTGCGAAAGCCCATGACACAAAAATGACACATTCAGATCTTAGCACATTGTGTCTATCCTGTCAAATAAAAAACCGCGTCAATTTTTGACACGGTCTTTTGTACGTATATTATTTGTTTTGTCTATATTTCTTTATCCGTTTTGCGTTTTCAGAAATGTTTTCATTATATGCAGGTCTTACCCTCGGTAAATAGGCATGAACTGTCGTTTCTGCATAACCAGTTATTTCAGAAATTTCTTTTGCATTTTTTCCTCGATCATATAAATTCAAAATAATTTCATGAGTATCATTTGCAACAATTCCATACGTAGATAATACCTTTGCTATTTGTTGCCAATTATACCCAGTAATTTTATGCACACCTGTTATTGATTGTTTTTCTTCGAACGCCGATAAAATTTTTTCATCTTTTAAATTCATATAGTTTCTCCTCTCAAATATTTTAGTTCTCCCCTCTTATTTTATCTTGTTCAACAACTCTTTCCAACAAATTCAGCACATACGACGGCGGCTTTCTTTCTCCACTCTCCCAGTGACACAAGGTCCCTTTCGGGATCCCATACCGTTTGCAGAAAGCTCCTTGTGAAAGTCCGGAGCGTTCTCTTATCTCTTTAATCGTCATAACTTTCTTCCCCGTCTTTCTTCGCCATCCACTCTTTATTTTGTTTTATCCTGTTAAAACTTTTTACTATTTTTTTCTCGAATTTCTTCTTTTCTTCCTCTGTCATTTCACGATCGTTTTCAATTTTGTTTATGACTTCTTTTGTTATTCCTTTGTTTTCCCGGACCACTTGATATGCCCATTGTGCTCCTTCGTAGTTCATGCACTGTAGTGTGTGAATGATTTTCTGTGTGATCACATATCCCGGATTGATCACCGGCATTGAGTTTAATTTTTCTTTTTGCTTTTGGGGCGCTCCGCCGACGAACAATTTTGCTGAGTCTCTCGGGTTTCGTATTGCTTTCGGATAAGTTGGTGGTATGAAATCAGCTTTTCCTGTTATACTGCATATTCCGTTTGGATCCAGCTTTTTCAGATAGTAGTCACGCCATTGGAGGTCTTGCCCGTCTCCTGTTTGTAGCGCGTACAGGCAAAATCTTTCGTATTCGTCCGATATGGAGGCCCTTGTCAGGGTTTCCCTCGTTACCATCACGAAACAAATCATTACCTTTTCTTCCGGAAGATTTACTTTCCTTAAAAGATCTTTGATACACTCTCTGAGAAGTCCTTTTTCGAGAAATTTGTACACTGATTTCGCCAGCTCGTCGTCTACTTCCTCGATATATTCTCCTAACTGCTTCATGTAACTTTCGTTCTTTTCTTTGCATTTCGGGTCATTGTACTCGTTGCATAAATATTGCATATTATCATGAATCGGGTGCGGTGCACATCCACTCGTTCTTGACTCTGATTCAATCGTGCACGGAATCGTAAAACGATCTTGCTCATTCAGTGTTGCCCCAACGAAATTTCCACTCTCGTCGAGCAATACTTTTATGTTCGGTTTAATTCTCGTGTGCGCAATCGGAATGATGTTCTCCACTCCCATTCTTTCGTAAATATCTAGGATCTCTTTCCAGTACATCTTTTCCTCCCCTTTCTTTACAGCTCGATTGAGAACTCGCTGTTCAGCAGCTCTTCAAAATCTGGATCTTTTTCTACGTAAGCTCTCAGAAACTCTTCCGGTTCACATGGAGCCATCTCGAAGTGAAGGTCTTCTCTGATCTCATCGTTCATATAGGTTGCGATGTTCTCCATTTCTTCCGTGTTCAGTTTGTATTCTTCTCCGTATCTTGTCATTGTTGTTTCCGCCTTTCTCTTTTTTGTTTTGTGTTCCTTTGTTAATTATATTGTACTCCATTGGAGTACAAAAGTCAATAGTTTTTTCAAGTTTCCCAATAGTTTTTTATAGAAAAGACGCAGGGGTTGGTATCCCTGCGTCTCCTCATTATTTCTGCTCGTTGCACCACTTCTGCAGCTCCGTTACCATCAAGGTCCTCGTAATAATCTGTCATACCATATTTTACGTCATTAAAATATGCAGTGAAATATTCATTTTCATTTAAATTCTTTGCTTCCGAACTATTCGTTATTACCACTTTTTCTTCTATTTTTACTACCACCTTTCTGATTTGTTTATTTCCTTTCTGTGATTATATATTAGCACATTATACGTATAATGTGCATTTTTTTGCAAATAAAAAAAGCCGTGCCATTTCGACACGACTATTTTTTTATTCGTAAAACACGATATCGGCGCCCGCATCGCCCTCATACTCTTCTGCGGCCTCCTCCGCCTCTTCGTAAGTTTTGACTTTTGCGATCGTTTTCCGCGTTTCTTTGTCGACCACGAAAATTTCCATTGGAGTAAACTTCCAAATATCTCCGCCTCCGATCCACTCGCCGTCTTCGTCATATTCGTTTTCCTGGATCGAAAACTCTTCGACCGTGAAGAGGCTTCCGGATGCGCAAACATCCGTTTTGTATTTTTTCAATTCCTTTTCGGCTTCCTCTTTGGTTCCGAATGAAGCAATTTTTTCCGGATCCACATCGTACATCGTGCATCCTTCCTTGATTTCATTCCTTTCTTTCCAGCTGATTTCTGCTGTTGTTTTTACGATTTCAAATTTTTTCATTTTCTTATCTCCTTTTTTCTCTTTACTATTTTTTAAGTCATTGTCGATCAGTTCATTTATATATTGAGACGATGCATAAAAATCCCAAAAAGGTTGCAGCCAGTTTACAGGAAATCCAGTCCCTCATTATTTTTTCGGTAATTCAATAGGAATGTCAAATTACAATATTAGAAAGAATTTCATTCAATACCTTCGAAAGGGACATATTCTGAGCATGTGCGATTTCCTCTAATTTTTTTACATTTTCTTCTTTCAGATTAAAACTCTTTATTATTGTTTTCGGTTTCTCTGGGGGAGTAGAAAATATCTTTGATACATCGAATTTTGTTTCATCTGTAGTTTTTCTTTCTTTTGAAGAATCTTTTTCAGCCAATGTTAAAACACTCCTTCCATGACTTTTTCCAATTTGCTATATTACTTGGTATATTCTGGATAACGGATCTGGATTGCCTGCCAAAAATATGGTGCATAAGAGCTGCAAAACAGATCTTTTACCGTATAACTTTTACATTCCTTTACCTGATTGATTGAATCCCCATAGTTGTTAATACTTGGGGTATCGCCAGAAAACAAATTGAATGCCATTTTAATTGCTTTTTCATCATCTTCTGAAAGTGCATCATTTTTCAGGCATTCAGGTTTTGGCTGCATGGCATGGAAGTCAAAAAAATTCTCCAGTCTATCCCTTGTATTGGGGCTTAAACATAAGCAATAACATAAAGACTTGACAGTTGCATCCGGATCTGGAACATTTTCTAAAGTTTCATAATACCTTTTCTCGTGATCGGCGCTGGCAAAGAGAAATTTTTCTTTTGAAAAAGTTTTCGATGATTGTGTGACCGACAGTGTTTTTTCGACTTTTTTCTCTGGTTGCTCCGGTTCTTGTATATATGAAACGAAATTTTCAGTAGGGACTTTTTGCTCGATTTCTTGTTGCTGAATGAAAGGTTGCTCTTTTCCTGACATGGAGGATCGCTGAACCGGTTTCTTACTGGACAGGTATCCTTTCATTGCAGATACGGTGAAAAATTCCTTCAGAACAAGATCTTTCTGATCTTCTTCTGACTGTTTAGCCAGATATAGTGCGGCTGCAGGTGTCAGCTTTTCTTCTTTGAATGCCTGCATTCCATCTTTTGATAGATGTTTTGCCGTATACATTAAGTTCTGGATGGTTGACTCGCTCCGTTTCGTGGACAGAGCGATTTCTTTCCGCAGCACTCTTCCCTTCAATGTTTCATCTTTATTTATTTTGGGTAGGAGTTCCTGCAGTCTAACGACCTGCATCATCTGCTCATATCCATTTAAGTCACTTCGAGCGGATGAATTTGTCAGGATCAGAAGCAGCTCTGCAACATCATCATTACATTCTATCACAAGACATGGAAGGTAAGCATATTCCGGAAAGCCACGTTGCACTACGATTTGACTGGCCCGCCATCTGCGGTGTCCGGCCAGAATTTCATACTGTTCTGCATCCTTTTTCCGGACCAGAAGGTTCTGGGCAACCCCACCCAAAATCTGGATAATATCTGCCAGATCTTCCAGTTCTTTTTCGGTATAGAACTGGTTAGTGCTTGGAACCAGCTGGGAATAATGGATTGATTTCATATTCTGCCGGTAAGATCCGGAAAGAGAAGCAAGAATCTTGCTTTTTTTTGCCTGCTCTACAGACAGGCCCATTTTATTCTTAAGAATCGCATTTAAATCTGCCATATTTTTATTTCTCCTATTCCATTAATGCCAGAACTTCTTTTGTAAGATCCTCGTAATCTTTTGTTGATGCATCGGTTCTGCGGTGTTTTGCCAGTGGTTTTCTTGCCTTATTCGCTGAATTCACAGCAGCTCGGTTACTGATAACGGTAGTGAGCAGTGGAAACTGGTATTTCTCTACCAGGTCACGTATTTCTTCTATCTGAGATTTACGGCCAGCATATTTCGAAATAAATACATGGTATGTAAGTTCCGGATTATAGTATTCCTGAATCTGTGCAATGTAATCAGATAGAAAGTTTAGGCCAGTTTTTCCGAAAGCATCCGGTTCATATGGAATCAGAAGTTCATCCGCTGCAACAAGTGCGGCAATTGTTGGCAGCTGCATGGAAGGATGGCAGTCAATAATCGCATAATCATAGCGATCTTCTACTTGGTGCAAAGCTTCTTTGATAATAACTGGAAGTCCATCTGCCTCCTCCATCCGGGGAGAGGCCTTGATAAGATCAAGGTTTGGATAATTCGTTCTGTAAATGCATCTTTCTGTTTTTACACCATGGAAAATATCCAGCAATGTTTTGGAATTTTCGTTGACTCTGTTGTAAACATAGGTTGTATTGGACTGCGGGTCAGCATCAACCATCAGCACTCTTTTTCCCAATGTGGAAAGGTTGTAAGCCAGATTAATGACCGTTGTGGTTTTTCCAACCCCTCCTTTGTAGTTATCGACTGCGATTACTTTCATGTTATCTCCCTTCCGGTTCCTTCTGGAACCAATAAAATAGACAGTCTAGGAAACATAATAATTTTTTTATTAATTTTTTATTAACTTTTCTATTAATATTATATGATAAAATGCGCAATAAATCAAGAGAAAATTTGATTTATCGCGCAAAAAACATAACCCTGGCGGGTGGAAATGTCAAAAGGACACATCCGTTTTCAACAGATCTGTCCTTTTGACATTTGAAAAAGTGTATGTTGTACGTTTACAAAATCACCTCTATGAAGGTTTTGACGGCTTGCTTATATTCTTCCGGAAGGATCAGTACGCTGTCAACCAGTTTTGTATCCGGAGTAAGTGCCTGCGCAAAAGAAAAAATTGCTTTTGCTGCATGTGCTGGACACTTAATAGAAATTGTACGACCGTCAGAAGCGGAAGGTTCCTTCGTTGTGTCTTCCGGCTGTTCTTCGGATACAGGAATTTCTTCCGAATTTGTGCTATTCACGCAGGTATCTAAGGCATTATTTTGAAAATTTAAAAAATCCTCAGAGGCAAGTACCTTTATTTTCTCAAGACTTCCATCAATATAAAGCCCATCCATGGAAGTAGCCCTGGATAAGGCTACATAAAGCTGCCCACAAGAAAAAATTTCAGGCCACCTATTCCCTAATTTGAGAGTAACTTTATCCAGACTTTGCCCTTGAGATTTATGGATTGTTATTGCATATCCTGGTCGGACTGGAAGCTGCCGGAAAGTACCAATGATTTCCTTTGTGACTTTGTTTGTGCTAGGATCAACGGCATAACGTTCTACATCCCAGTTGGCATATGGAACGGTTACCAATTCATCGCTTTCGTCAATTTTAACTGTAATCTCATCATTCCCAAGACTGGTTACGATGGCGCTGCTTCCGTTCCGGTATTTATCCGTGTTCTGCAGCATGATAACACGAACATTTTTCTTTAAATGCAGCTGATCTGGTGCCGGTTTATCCTGAGCGGATACATCACCGGCAATTTGTGCCTGATAAGTGCGTGCTTTTCCAGGAAGCTTCGCAATTTTTGCGGCGTTAATTTGGTCAGCAGTTTTGTTCCTTCCACAGAGACATATAGCCTCATCGGAGTCAGAAAAGGGTTTCTTCCTTGAATTTTCAGTAAAATACGGCAGGAAAGATCGATCACCTAGACGAATTCCCTGCAGGGCATGTATCATATCCTTATTGGATTGTCGCATAACCTCTGTTAATTCACATTTGACAAAGTTACATTCCTTCCATCCAGGGGCAAGAAAGGCATAACCAGATTTGACGGGGAATCCGTAGTGTTGTGACATAAGATCACCTTCATCCGGTCTTCCATCGTTCGTATGCACAATTACCGGCGGCAGCTGTCCGAAATCGCCAATGACGATCAGCTGGATAGGATCACGATGTTTGTTTTTGGGATTGGCCAGATAAATACTGCTTTTTCTGATTTTGTTTACTTTCTGTATCGACTTGCATATAAAGTCAAATGCGTCGATCCGGAGCATGGACACTTCATCAATCAAGATCACATCTGACTCATAAATAGGATCTTTTAGCGTAATCTTGGGAGTTGCAGACCAGGTCATACGGATTGGGATGCGAAAGGCACGGTGGCATGTAACACCGTTGATGAGCATGGCAGCTTTTCCTGTTGAAGCTGTAATTAATACAGTTTTTCCGGTAGCTTGGAGTTCATCTACGATAATTTGTGATATATAACTTTTTCCTACACCTCCACCTCCGGAAATAAAAATATTATGTCCATTTTGGGCTTCTAAAAGAGCCTGTTTTTGTCCGTTTGTAAGAGTCTGCATCTGTTCATTTCTTTCTTTCTTATTATGGCTGCTGTTGCAATCTTGCTTCCAGTAATTCGATTTTTGCCTGCAGTTTAGCGTTTTCACGTTCCAGCTGCAGCAATTGCCCGTTCATTTCCCTTTCCTTTGCAGCAACTGCATTTAATGTTTCTAAAGCAGCATCTTTTTGCGCAGCGGAAAGTTTTTGCTCTGCTTCTGATTGCAGCTCACGCTTTTCTGTTGCATGATCTTTCTCAAGTTCTTTAATGGTACGTTCTAAAGCATGTATCTGCTCTTGCGCAGTTTTTTCTGACTCGTAAAGACCGTCGTATTTCTTGCCCTTCTCTTCTGCAGAAGATAACTTTTCAGCCAGGGTAGAGATTGTTTTTTCCTTCTCGGCAGCCAACTGGCTGGAAGATTCGGCCCTTTCCTCAGCAGCAGCCAAATCCTTGAGAGCCTGACCAGCTGCTTGTGCAGAAGCGGTTGCAGTTTTTTCAGCATTTTCTTTTGCAGCCTTTAATTCTGCCATTTGATCCTGTAGATTTTGTATTACTTTGTCTTTACTGTCCATCGTTGCGGAAAATTCCTGCAGCACGGATTCGCGCAGATCATGATTAGTTTGCAGAGTATCCGTGAACATTTGAATCATGTTTGTGGCACACTGCTCAAATTTTTCAATGGAAGCCTTATGCTCCGGCAGGTCCACTTTTCGTTCTTGCATGTAGCATGCATTTATCAGCAGCTGCATGGTTTCCTGCTGATTATTTCCGGTTGCCTCTGCGATTTCCCGGAATTTTTCTTTCACATTTCCATCAATCCGGAAGAAAACGGGTTTTAATTCTTTTTCTGCCATAAAATCCACCTCAATTTTCGAATATAGCATGTCACATGGCTAATGTCAATTGCGATGTAATACACTATAACGTATTACATATGTATTACACTCTTGACGGGCAGCCCGGGACTAAAATTATGATTCCCGGCGTGCTATTTATTAATAGTATTTTAAAATTTCATCGTTTGTCGGAACCACTTCAATCAGATCGCCTGGCTGCACTTTGAGCATGATACAAATCTTGTTTAAGGTCGCAAGAGAAATATTTTTTCCCTCTCGAATACTCTGAACTGTCTGGTCAGACAAAAGGTGTTCTTTGTGTATCCGAGTTGAACTATATCCTTTTTTCTTTAATTCTTCCAAGATGTTTATCTTATAATGAATCAATATAAAAACTCCTCTCTTCTGCTGTGCTTTTTCTTTAATTATAATCTGATAATAGATTAATGTCAACATCTTTTTTGTTGAGGAAAATGCTATATTATAAACAAAAATGTACAATACAGAAGATAAAAAGTAATCTGAAAATAGATTATTTTTATTGACGAAGAACAGATGTGGTGATATAATGAAAACAAAGAAAGGGTTTTAGAATAAAGTGGAGGTGAAGCAAATGGAAAAGTTGGATAAGAAAACATATAGAGGTATAGTTAAATTTACTCTTGAGTCTATGTTAAATTTGTCCAAAACAGATAAAAACTACAATCTGGCAGCAGATACAATTTATTATTATGAAAATACAATTGTCCCTGAAGGGCAAATAACACAAGATGAATTTTTAGAATTGTGTAAAGAGGTTGCGATAAAGTAATTGGAAAGGATGTGGCAAAATGATAAAACTTTTCAATATATTGATAGTGTAATATTAGACCAAGCATTGAAAACGGAAAGCATATTGTATACAACTAATGTAAAACAGCTTTATATTTCATATGGGCTTAAAAATAAAACGCAATCTTATGGCGGAAGTACCATCATAATTTTTGCCCTAGAAGATAAGCCATGTATGGTGCCTGTATATATACAAAATGGAACTTTGATTGCGCATCTATATATACATAATAATCCCAACAAACATACAGTCGATTTCTATTGCTATTTATGCAACGAATCAATTATTGTGAACTTGTATTGTCTTAAATAGTAAGAAAGTCTTTAATAATTTATTGATATATAGAACTTCTGGAGCCGATATAAAGTCGGTAACTATTTCTATAAATAAAGAAGGATGTAACGACATATCATATGCTCCATTCGCGTTATTCGGAGGTTCAACATTTTCAACAGGTACTATTGGGAAAATAGATAATACATTAAAAACAGGTAATGTCACAATAAAGTGTAACGATAATGGTTCTATACAAAATGTAAAGTTTTCAAATTTTCCACAGTATGTAAATGCTGTTATCATTATCTATTATGAAAACATAAAAAATGCAATCGTGAAAGAAGAATAAAAATTATAATTATCACGATACTTTAAAAGACTGTGCAGAATTAACTGTTGGAAAATGGTTCGCAGAAAATAATCTTCAGATTGTAGGAACTAAACTTGTTGATAATTATATGTATGTAAAAGGGATCGACAATGGATTTCCACATGCAAGTGCTTATGTAAAAATTGACATGAAAAAGAATAAGATTGTTGATTATTATAACGCACATAACTGCCCTGTTGAAGTAAAGGATGGAATATATGAATAAGGTAATTTTATTAGTATTTTGTCACTTGGTTGGTGATTATGTTTTACAAAATGATTTTATTGCAAAGACCAAAGGAAGTAATTGGTATCATTTGTTCGTACATTGTGCGTTGTATTGTTTACCATTTTATCTTGCCTTTGGATTAACTTGGCAGCTTGGAGTTGTTTTTGTGACACACTGTATTATTGATCCGCTAAAGGCGAGATATCAAAAAATATCATATGTAACTGACCAAGTTTTGCATTATTTTGTATCACTCGTTTACTTTTTATAGGAGAATAAATGCGGATTTAACTGATGATAGCTCAAGGTGAAGATAATTAAAAGGAGACAAATAATATGCAAAAAAAATTTATAACAATTGCAAGAGAAAATAAAAATGCAGACTTTTATTTAGTATGTCATACAGCCTGTAATGAACTAGGAAACTTTCAATGGTTCTTAAAAGATGCCCCCAACTCTGAACATGAAGTAAATCTTGAAAACCAAGTTTATGAATCATTTTCAACTGACTCAAATTGGATTAAAGAAAATGCAGAAAATAAGTGGCTAGGTTGTCATTGTCTATTAAAAGATGATGAATATACAGAAATGATTTGTCATCTATCAAGCGATATTTTAACCATGCTTCGCAATAATATTTTTGATATGATTAGTACATTTAATTCTCAAGGGAATTTTGACCATAATTACATTTTAGAAAATTAAAGGAACATATAGTATGAAAGAGGGATAACATTATGAGAGGAATGTTGACAGATAAAATTCAAGAAAAGGCTGTATTATTTTTAAATAGGGAGATTACGCAAAAAGAACTTAGGTTATATCCATATATAGATTATAGTATAAAAAATGGTTGTTATGGATGGAGTTATGATAAAATGGACGAAGAAGAAATCAAAATATTGAACAAGTTATATGATGAAAAACATATTGTCTATTATCCAGACAAAATAATAGTTACTCGTAAGTTTTATAATTATATTCAAGATATACTGACAACTGGATATGTAGAAGAGTTTATTAGAAATGAGTAATTATTAAAAAACTAGGCCGCAGTTCCGAGCGCAGCGCAGTTGCGTGCGCATCTTACCGGAGCGGGGAAAATTGGAATCAGATCAATGCGCGGACCTGGCAGCCACGGAAAAATCCATCTTAAATCTTCCGGAAGGGAACTTATAATTTCTTGGTGCTATTTTCATTAAAGTAATTTCACGTAAAGCATGATTAATGATAGACAGAAAAATATATAATATGTAAGGTCGTAAAGAGAGTGGAAAAAGTGATGATTTTTCTGCTCTTTTTTTGTGCAAAAATGATAAGTTAGAAAAGTTCTGTTTGTCATATTGGTTGTGTACCATTCCCAGCACCGCTGCGCGTTGGTCTGCCCATCTCCCAGACCAATTGCCGGAAAGCAGCTCTTTTTTGATAAAAAGAGCTGCAAAAAGCACCGGCAGAAAAATGAAAAATAGAAGTCCCCCCTAAATCCCCCGATGGGGGACTTTTTTCGAATGTCGCTATGTAATGTTTCTCCTTCCTCTTTATTTTTCTTCTGATTTCTCGATCAGGGTTTTAACGTGCATTATACAGCATGGGCAAAAAGCTAATAGGGTCAAGATGAACGGCTACGCCGCCCTATCAGCTTTTTGCCCATGCTGTATTTTTCATGCCCGCAAACCCCGATAGATCAAGAAATCAGAAGAAAAATACATAGAAAGGAGAGAAAAAATGTACATTTCTACATTCGAAAAATTAAGAGCACCCCCTCCTGAAGCAAGTCTCAGAAGGTTTTTTGGAGCATCGGCTCCGGCAAATTTTAAATTAATAAGGAGAAAATATTATGTTAGATAGAAAAATGGTAATCAATGAGTTACGTAAAAGAGGATATATTGCAGAAGAAAAAAATGTAGTGAAAAATGGTGTCCTTTGTGATGGAATTTCAATTCATTTGCCGGAAACAAAAATGGAGAACGAAAAAGTTCAGAGCGTTTTTGGTGTAATTTATATGGATACTTTAGAAGAAATGAAAGAAATGGAAAACTTGAGTTTTGAACAAGTGGTGGAAAGAATCATCGAGGTCGTATGGAAAAATAGTCCTAAGTTAAATGATTTTCCAAAGAACGACAAAGAAGTTTTGAAGAAAATCACAATCGGTTTTCAGAGAACGGAATGTAACAGTAATATGTTGAAACGGGAATCGGATTTTGATGGAATTGAAGAGTATTTATATATTATGACAGAGGATGGAAAAATTAATATAAATGATGATTTACTTAAATATTTTAATGTACCAGTGGAAAGCGCATGGAGAGCCGCAGAAGAAAATACGAAAAGAGACAGCATTATTTTTTCAATGGCAGATTTTTTTAAAGACGTAGCAGATGTGAAAAATTTTATAAAAATACCGTTATATGTAGTAACAAATAAAGAAATGAAATATGGCGCATCGGCAATCATAAATAAAGAAAGACTTTCTGATTATTGTCATGAGATGGATATAAACAAAATAGTGGTTATACCATCTTCAATTCATGAAATGCTGTTTCTTCCATGGGATGAAAAAATAGATGAAAGATACATGGATGAAATGATTCAAGGAGTGAATGACATATTAGTTTCACCAGTTGAACAACTCGGTAATAAATCATACATCATGGAAGTGTAATTGCAAAAATTCCGCCATGAACGAAACGGTACGGCGGCGTAAATAAAAAATATAAAAGTGGTTCGTGTCAATCATTGACACGAACCACGGAAAGGAGAAAATGAAAAGAAGTTGGATTGAGACTAATGGAAATTATCAATATTTGCTTTGAAAATTAAAATGGAGGATCAATATGGGACAATTTAGTTGGATTTGTAGTGATACAAATAGACAATTATTAAATGATACACACGCAGATACATATTTATTAGTACCGAAGCCATTTCAAGAAAAATATGGAAAAACAATTTATGAAGGTTACTATGATGGATATGGAAGATTTGGAGGATATGATGTATATAACCTGATTCCTGAATGGAATAAAGAAATGATTCCAGAGATTATCCGGAGAATTAAAAATGGAACTTGGTTTTGCAATGCAACGGAAAGCGATGTTAAAGATTTGCTTAATTATTATTCTGGAGAAGAAATTGGTTGTGATTTACGGCATTTAGGAATTATCATGGCGTGTTACGATGAAGATAATTTTTCCCTTGAATATCCAATTAAAATTACAACGATGGAAATGGAATACGAAAATGTCAGTCCATCAAAAGATGATCCTAACCAAGGATGGGAAGATGATTACTGCTAAAAAGTTAAAAAAAATGCAAAAAATGAGTCTGATTTTTGTAATGAAGGTTGAGTATGATGATGACATCTCCCCACTGCTCTATGGGTGGGGAGAAGGTTACACAAGATCACAACAAAGCATCTGGTTGAAGTTTATAGCCATTGTGTCAACGAATGGGAATGCATCCTATCTATCAAATCTCTTTTACTACAGCAGCAAAAGTTTTGGTTGATTTACAAGAAAACAGGAGGTACATAAGATGATATTACAGGATAAGGACGCTAAGAGATGGTTAAAAATTGCTAATTGTAATGAGCTTACAGAAAGTATAGAGAGTTTTCCAGAAAATGAACGTGATGGATTGTCAGATATGCAAATTTTAGCGGATGAGGTTAGTTATAGATTGAGTTTATACACTGAGGGAGGAACTTCTACAGGTGAGGAATATGAGGAGGCTGTACAGTTCCTTAAAGATACTAAGGGAGGAAGAATACCTTGTTGGAACACAATCCCTCCAACAGCCATGTATACTCCTATTCGGTTAAAACTTAAGATCGAAGAGGCAAGATCCGTTATAAATGAGTATAATAGACTGGTCTCTCTTATGAAGAGATTAAATAAGCGTGGATATTATGGTAAATGGCTATCTTGATGAATAAAACAGACTGAGTTATAAAGGAAAATTCCCGTGTCAATGTTTGACACGGGAATTTTGTTTTGCCACTACAATAAGGTTGGATGTATCCTATCTATCCAATCTCTTTTGCTGAGCAGCCGTTTAGTCTACTTTACAAAAAAGATAAGTTTGAAAAAGTGCTGTTTGTCATATTTGTTGTGTACCATTCCCAGCACCGCTGCGCGTTGGTCTGCCCATCTCCCAGACCACTTGCCGGAAGCAGCTCTTTTCTGATGAAAAGAGCTGCAAAAAGCGCCGGCAGAAAAAGGGAATATCACAAAGCTACATTTCCCGCCTTGAAAAGCATAT
>OGYO01000959.1_pt1 | contig 15573 bp, 16 predicted proteins | sample 1576561 | NCBI WGS metagenome assembly OGYO01 (sample SAMEA3541507, study PRJEB24748) | human gut metagenome | biome: human gut; feature: human-associated habitat; material: faeces | place: China | collected 2012 | reverse complement strand
ACGGAATAGACCGCGATGGCGAGGCTATAGCCGCAGCAAGCGAAAGCATGCGATACAGTAACTATGATGTCTTATGGATTTGATCCATATCTCTCATCATGGAGCCCATATCATGGAGCAATCTATGCTGTTACAGATTCTGTAGCTAAGATTGTTGCTGCCGGTGGTGATTTCAGTAAGATCAGATTCACATATCAGGAATACTTCAGAAGAATGACAGAAGATCCAGAAAGATGGAGCCAGCCATTTGCTGCACTTCTTGGTGCATATGAAGCACAGATGGGATTCGGACTTCCATCAATCGGTGGTAAGGACAGTATGTCAGGAACATTTGAACATATTGATGTTCCACCAACACTCTGCTCATTTGCTATTGATGTAGCTAAGGAAGGAGATATTATTACTCCTGAACTTAAGAATGATGGTGATGTATTAGTCAGATTTGATATTAAGAAGGATCAGTATGACCTTCCGGATTTTGAACAGGTTAAGGCTCTTTACAGTGCAATACATGAGCTTATCCAGAAGAAGGCAATAGTATCTGCATATGTTCTTGATGCTAACGGACTTGTGCCAGCACTCAGCAAGATGGCATTTGGTAATAAGTTAGGTTTTGAGATCAGCGCAGACGTTAAGGAAGATGACCTCTTTGCGCCAGCTTATGGCTGTATCGTTGCAGAAGTTCCAGCAGATAAGCTTGGAGAGATTACTACAGCCTATACTAAGGTTGGTACTGTTAAGGATAATGGTAAGTTCACATACAAGGAAGTTTCAATTAATGTAGAAGAAGCATTAAGCGTATGGGCTGATACCCTTGAGGGTGTATTCCCAACTAAGGCTTCTAAGGAAACTACACCGGTTGAAAGCAAGTTATATGAAGCACCAAGCGTACATGTATGCAAGAATAAGGTTGCCAAGCCAACAGTATTTATTCCGGTATTCCCAGGAACTAACTGTGAGTACGATAGTGCCAAGGCATTTGAAAGAGCCGGTGCTGATACAATCGTTAAGGTATTCAAGAACCTTGATGCTGAGAGTATCAGAGAGTCTGTAGATGAATTTGAGAAGGCTATTAACCAGGCACAGATTATTATGTTCCCTGGTGGATTCTCAGCAGGTGATGAACCAGATGGTTCTGCCAAGTTCTTTGCGACAGCATTCCGTAATGCCAAGATGAAGGAAGCAGTTGAGAAGCTACTTAATGAGAGAGATGGTCTTGCACTTGGTATCTGTAATGGATTCCAGGCACTTATCAAGCTTGGTCTTGTACCTAATGGTAAGATTACAGGACAGGATGCACAGTCACCTACACTTACATTTAATACAATTAACCGTCATATATCTAAGATGGTATATACTAAGGTTGTCAGCAATTTAAGCCCATGGCTTGCTAATGCTGAACTTGGCGGAGTATACTGCAACCCAGCTTCACATGGTGAAGGAAGATTTGTTGCTCCTAAGGAATGGCTTGATAAGCTCTTTGCTAACGGACAGGTTGCTACACAGTACTGTGACCTTGACGGTAATGTATCTATGGATGAAGAGTGGAATATCAATGGTTCATACATGGCTATTGAAGGTATCACAAGCCCAGACGGAAGATGCTTCGGTAAGATGGCACATTCTGAGAGACGCGGTGACAGTGTTGCTATTAATATATATGGTGAGCAGGACATTAAGATATTCGAATCAGGTGTTAAGTACTTCAAGTAATACATAGAATATGTCAGCAGTGTGCCATTAGAATTGGAGGGGATATTATGGCAAGAGATAAAGTCAGCACAGATATATTATGGAAGGACAGGAAGAGAATTCTCTTCCTCGGACTTCCATGGTCATTTACAAGATACAGTGTATCTAAGGACAGATTCTTTATAAGCAAAGGATTTTTCAGCATTAAAGATGATGAGGTAAGACTGTATCGGATTATGGATATTTCATTGGAGCGCTCATTCATGCAGAGACTTGTCGGAGTAGGAACTATTAAAGTATGCTCTGGAGACAAGACGATGGGTGACTTTGAAATTAAGAATATCAAGAGGCCTAAGGCTACTAAAGAGCTGTTATCAGATCTTGTGGAGAAGCAGAGAGATATCAAGAGAGTTGTCAACAGAGAGAATATGATTGACGGTCATGACCATTCAGATGGTCAAGCGGATATTGATGATTTTGACAATAATGATGACGATGCACCATTTGACAGATAATTTATAAAAACGTATTGACAGATACATACAAAGATGATATTTTAATAGTTAGTTAAAGCTAACTGATGTAACGGGTATCCAGTTAGGGTGCCCGTTATTTTATAGACATAGGTTAGATAAAGCTAACGAAAGTAAGTCAGATGAAAGGATAGGCATATGAGCGTAGTTATTATTGGTGGAAATGAATGTATGGAACGCCAGTATCAGCAGATATGTAAGAAACACGGCTGCAAGGCGAAGGTATTTGTTAAGGAAAAAAGCGGATTTTCCAAGCAGATTGGAACACCGGATCTTATGATACTGTTTACTAATACGGTTTCTCATAAGATGGTTTTATCAGCTGTTACAGAGGCTAAGAAGAATGATGTTGATATTGTGAGAACACATTCGAGCAGTGCAGCGTCGCTTACAAGTGTTTTGGAAGCATATTTAGGCGAAAGCAAGGCATGCTAATAAAGAAGACAATAAAGTGTGATATGGAAGGAATTAGAAATGGTCTGTACAGATGTATTGGGAAGAATTGAGCGGGAAGTTATAAAAGAGTGTTCTCCGACGCTTGCCGGATTAAAGACGGGCAACCTTTTTAATTACAGATATGATAATATATCTGATTTTAGGAAAGAGCTTGCAAGTGTAAACAGAAAACTTAACGCCAAAGGCGTGTATGTTACATTTTTAAAGAGAAATGAAAAGAGTGCACTTTTATATGTGTTCAGACCTGACAGATTAGAGAAGGATTTGTCACAGCCAGCAGTACAAAATGTACTGAAAACATTTGGATATACAGATTATAAAGTGGGAGCAGGCATCAGGCATCTTAAACAGAGAGTGGGGGAGAACACATGCTTTCCACATGAAATAGGGCTGTTCTTAAGTTACCCTGTGGAAGATGTAATCCAGTTTATAAGACAAAAGGGCTGCAATTACAAATGTTGTGGGGTATGGAAGGTGTATTGTGATGAGGCATTCAGCCAGAAGATGTTTGCACGTTACAGAAAATGCACAGAAGTATATTTAAGAGTCTTTGACCGTGGCAGGAGCATATCTGCATTAACGGTTTAAGCATATAAAAGTAAAAAAGGAGAGATTGGATAATGAGTAAAGTAGCAGTAGTTTATTGGAGTGGAACAGGTAATACAGAGACAATGGCTAACGCAGTTGCAGAAGGTGCTAAAGGAGCCGGAGCGGAGGTTGATGTAATTGTGGCAAATGATTTTAATTCAGGAAAGGTTGCTGAATATGATGGAATCGCATTCGGATGCCCGGCAATGGGAGCAGAGAATCTCGAGGAATCAGAGTTTGAACCAATGTTCACAGAGGTAGAAGGAAGCCTTAGCGGTAAGAAAATTGCACTTTTCGGTTCATATGGATGGGGAAGCGGCGAATGGATGGCTGACTGGGAAGAAAGAAGCAAGGCTGCAGGGGCTGTTCTTGCAACAGACAGCGTAATCTGTCAGGAAGCACCAGATGATGATGCTGTTGAAAACTGCAAAAAACTTGGGGCAGCGTTAGCATAATTATTTATTGCCTGTAATATATTGAAAAGATTGCACATTTTGCCCCTGGTTGGTTATATCAATCAGGGGTTAATCTGTTCTAAAAAATATTATAAAACTATAACAAAAGTTGTTGACATCTAATGACCATTAGAATATACTAACCAAGGTGGTAATGAAAAACATTATCAATATGCTAAAAAGAGGAGATGAGCTTATGCCATTAACTATGATTGATGAAGGAACTCCATACACAATCCAGCGGATTGGTGGAAAGGAAGAAATAAGACGTTTTCTTGAGAATCTTGGATTCGTTCCGGGAGCAGTGGTTACAGTTGTTTCTAAAGCTGGCGGTAATGTCATTGTTAACATTAAGGAATCAAGAGTTGCCATAGGAAAAGATATGGCTAATAAAATTATGGTATAAAGGACTGAATATGCCAGTTCTTATATAAAACTAAAATAAGAAGGAGATAAACTATGACTTTAAGAGATGTATCTGTAGGCCAGACCGTTAAAGTTACCAGGTTAAATGGTGATGGTCCGGTTAAGAGAAGAATTATGGATATGGGAATTACTAAGGGAGTTGAAGTCTATGTAAGAAAGGTAGCACCTTTGGGAGATCCTGTAGAGATTACAGTAAGAGGCTATGAATTATCGCTTCGTAAAGCCGATGCTGAGATGATAGAGGTAGGCTGATTTTTTTTGCATGCAGGTTAGCATAATCTAATTAATGTAAGAATTGTCAAATATTTGTTAGCAAATGCATAAACATTTATATAAAAGAAATGAGGTAGTCAAATGTCAATTAAAATTGCATTAGCAGGTAATCCAAACTGCGGTAAAACAACATTGTTTAATGCTTTGACCGGTTCTAATCAGTTCGTTGGTAACTGGCCAGGTGTTACAGTTGAGAAAAAGGAAGGTAAATTAAAGGGACATAAAGATGTAACTATCATGGATTTACCAGGTATTTATTCACTTTCTCCTTATACCCTTGAGGAGGTAGTAGCAAGAAATTATCTTATTAACGAGAGACCTGATGCAATCATCAATATCGTTGATGGTACTAACATTGAAAGAAACCTTTATCTTTCAACACAGATTATGGAACTGGGGATTCCAGTTATTATGGCTGTTAACATGGTCGATATCATGGAAAAGAACGGAGATAAGGTTGACCTTGCCAAGTTAGGAAAGAACCTTGGATGTGAAGCTGTTGAGATATCAGCACTTAAGGGAACTGGTATCAAGGAAGCAGCAGAAAAGGCTGTTAAGCTTGCAGAGAGCAAGAAGCTCAATACAATCGCTCACAAGTTTGACGATAAGGTTGAGGCAGCAATATCAGCGGTAGAAGATAAACTTGGTCTTGATATTGTTGAAGAACAGAAGAGATTCTTTGCTATCAAGCTTCTTGAGAAGGATGATAAGATTAAAGTTCTTATGAAGAATGTTCCAGATGTTTCAGCTGAGATTGAGACTCTTGAAAAAGAATTTGATGATGATACAGAGAGTATTATCACTAATGAAAGATATACATATATATCTTCAATTATCAGTGGATGTTTTGCAAAGAAGTCTGAGAAGAAGCTTTCTACATCAGATAAGATTGATAGAATAGTTACTAACAGATTCTTAGCACTTCCAATATTTGCGGTTGTAATGGTTATCGTATACTATGTGTCAGTTACAACAGTTGGTACATGGGCAACAGACTGGGCTAACGATGGTGTGTTTGGTGATGGATGGCATCTCTTCGGAATCGGCACTTCTGCTTACGAAGAAGTAGCTGATGAGTATGGTGATTCAGATGCAATTATCTCAGCATATATCGACAGCCTTGGTGATAAAGGTGAAGAGTATGCAGATGCTATTGATACAGAAGCAGACGATTATGATTCAGATGCAGCAGTAGCAGCATTAAAGAAACTTGAAAACACAGTTCCAGCTAATCTTACATTAGATTATGATGTAGAAGATGAGGAAAATCTTAGTGTAACAACAGAGACAACAGATGCAGCCGGTGTTAAGGAAGCTATTGAACAGTGCATAGATAATGATGGGGCAGCTCCAGATCCTGCTAATTATGGTGTATGGGTTCCTGGTATCCCAGTGCTTCTTGAGTCAGGACTTGATGCAATCGGTTGTGTAGACTGGTTAAAGGGTCTTATCCTTGATGGTATTGTAGCCGGTGTTGGTGCAGTACTTGGCTTCGTTCCACAGATGCTTGTATTATTCATATTCCTTGCATTCCTTGAGTCTTGCGGTTATATGGCACGTATAGCATTCATTATGGATAGAATTTTCCGTAAGTTCGGTCTTTCAGGTAAGTCATTTATTCCAATGCTTATCGGTTCAGGTTGTGGTGTTCCTGGTATCATGGCTTCACGTACAATTGAGAACGACAGAGACCGTAAGATGACAATTATGACAACAACATTTATTCCTTGTGGAGCTAAGCTTCCATTCATAGCAATGGTTGCTGGTGCTATCTTTGATGGTGCTCCATGGGTTGCTCCATCAGCATATTTCCTTGGAATATTCTCAATTATCTGCTCAGGTATCATCTTAAAGAAGACAAAGTTATTCGTTGGAGATCCGGCACCATTCGTTATGGAGCTTCCAGCATACCATCTTCCAACAGTTGGTACAGTATTAAGAAGCATGTGGGAGCGTGGATGGTCATTCATCAAGAAGGCCGGAACAATCATCACACTTTCAACAATCATTATCTGGTTCACAACATACTTCGGATTTGTTGATGGAACATTTACAATGCTTGCAGATGATCAGATTGACTTCTCTATTCTTGGCAGAATTGGTAAGGCAATCGCATGGATATTTGCTCCTTTAGGATTTGGTAACTGGCAGGCAACTGTTGCTTCTATTACTGGTCTTGTAGCTAAGGAGAATATCGTTGGTACAATGGGTATCCTTTACTCAGCAGGTGAGGGAACAGTATATGCTAACATGGCAGCTACATTTACAGTAGTAAGCGGATATGCATTCCTTGCATTCAACCTTCTCTGTGCTCCTTGCTTCGCAGCTATGGGTGCTATTAAGAGAGAGATGAACAACACTAAGTGGTTCTGGATTGCAATCGGATACCAGTGTGGATATGCTTACCTTGTAGGCCTTGTAATTAACCAGATTGCTGGTCTTATTACTGGCGACACAGCATTTAACATATTCACAGTAATCGCTATTCTTATAATTGTCGGTTTCATTTATCTGTTATTCAGACCATATAAGGAAAGTAAGACATTAAAGGTTGATTCTAAGAAGATTTTAAATGCAACAAAGTAATTAAATGATATATTATCGGAGGTGTAATTATGCTGGGAACAATTATAGTAGGAGTAATATTGGTGATTATAGTTGCACTTATTGTACGCAGTATGGTACACGACAAGAAAAATGGTAAATCGTTCACATGTGGTGGTGACTGCGGAAAATGCAAAGGACACTGCCATTAAAAGGAGGTAACGGGTGGTCAGAAATCCTGATAAAGACAAAGACATTATTATTTCTCGTCTCAAGCAGCAGGGTTGCAGGATAACTAAACAGAGGCTTATGCTTCTTGATGTAATTCTTGAAGAGGACTGCTCAAGCTGTAAAGAGATTTATTACAAGGCAATAAAGAAGGATCCTAAAATAGGAGCTGCTACTGTATATCGTATGGTTAATACACTTGAAGAGATAGGTGCAATTAACCGTAAGAATATGTACAGAATAACTTGTGATGAAAACGATAATGGCGGTTATACTGTAAGATTAAACGATGATTCGTCAATTAATTTATCAGAAAGCAAATGGAGTAAAATTATTGAGTCAGGGCTAGAAGCCTGCGGATACATTAAGAATCAGAAGATAACAAGTGTAGTTGACAGGAAAAAGGCAGTTTCAGTTAATAAATAATATTTACTAATAAGGGAGAGATGAAACTGTTTCATCTCTCCTTTTGCTATATTGAGAAGATTTCTCAATAAGTGGATTTATGTAGAAATGTTACATAATGTGTAATATAATAACCGTCAAACTTAAGAAACATTTATTGTCCAATATGGACAGAGAGGAGCACAGTATGAAAATTGATAACTTAAAGAAACCAGGACTTTTTGCAGCAGGTGTATTATTTGGAACAGCTGGAATTAAGATTCTTACAAGCAAGGACGCCAAGAAACTTTATACTAACTGCACAGCAGCAGTTTTAAGAGCTAAATCATGTATAATGAAGACAGCTACAACTGTTCAGGAAAACTGTGAGGATATATATGCTGATGCTAAGACAATCAATGAGACAAAGTATAACACAGAAGAAGTTGTACTTGATTCAGTAGATGAAAATGAGGAAGCGTAATAGAGTATGAAATTCACAATAAAGCATGATGTGCCCGGAAGAATCCGTGTTCACATGGATGCTTCTGGCATGACTTTTACACAGGCAGATACCTTGCAGTATTATCTTAAGAATCTGCAGGGTGTCACTAATGCCAAGGTGTATGAGAGAACTGCTGATGCAGTTGTCGAGTACAGATGTTCAAGAAAGGCTGTGATTGAAGCTATTGCTAAGTTCAGATACAGCAATGTAGAGGTTCCTGAAGATGTTCTTGCAACATCAGGAAGAGCAATCAATTCTCATTATACTGAAAAGCTGGCAGATCAGGTGTTGTGGAGAATGACTAAGAAATTGTTTATTCCGGCACCAGTATGTGCGGTATTAACAACGGTATCTTCAATGAAGTACATTTATAAAGGAATCAGGACACTGCTTGCAAGAAAACTTGAAGTGCCAGTTCTTGATGCAACTGCAATAGGAGTTTCTATCTTAAGAAGAGACTTTAATACAGCTGGTTCAGTAATGTTTCTTCTTGGTATAGGTGAGATAATAGAGGACTGGACACACAAGAAGTCGGTTGACGACCTTGCAAGAACGATGTCACTTAACGTTAATAAGGTCTGGTTAAAGACAGATGATGCAGAAGTACAGGTATCTGTGAAAGATGTTAAGGACGGAGATAATGTAATAATCCGGATGGGTAATGTAATCCCATTTGATGGAACTGTTATCAGTGGTGAGGCTATGGTTAATCAGGCTTCACTTACAGGAGAATCTGAGCCAGTAAGAAGAGGTGAGGGAACTTCTGTATTTGCAGGAACTGTAGTAGAAGAGGGCGAGATAGTATTCAGAGTTAAGCGTGCCGGAGGCTCAAGCAAATATGACAAGATTGTCAGGATGATTGAAGAATCTGAGAAGTTAAAATCAGGTCTTGAGTCAAAAGCAGAGCATCTTGCAGATAAGCTTGTACCTTATTCACTTGGTGGAACTGCACTTACATATCTGTTAACACGAAATACTACTAAGGCATTGTCAATACTTATGGTTGATTTCTCATGTGCATTGAAGCTTGCTATGCCTATTACGGTACTTGCAGCAATAAGACAGGCAAGTCAGGCGAGTGCAACAGTCAAGGGCGGTAAGTTCTTAGAGGCAATTGCTGAAGCGGATACTATCGTTTTTGATAAGACAGGTACACTTACAAAGGCTAAGCCAACAGTAAGCAGGGTATATTCATTTAACGGAATGCCGGAAGATGAGCTGTTAAGAATAGCTGCGTGTCTAGAGGAGCATTTTCCACATTCAATGGCTAAGGCCGTTGTTAATGAAGCTGGCAGAAGAAACCTTATGCACGAAGAGATGCATTCTAAGGTTGAATATATTGTTGCACATGGAATATCAACATTTATCAATACAAGCAAGGTTATCATAGGAAGCCATCACTTTGTATTTGAGGATGAAGCATGTGTAATTCCAGCAGGAAAGCAGGAGTTATTTGACAGTCTTCCAGATGACTGCTCACATCTTTATATGGCAATTAACGGTCAGCTTGCAGCAGTTATATGCATAATTGATCCATTAAGAGAAGAAGCACCGGAGGTTATTGAAGGGCTTAAGAAGGCTGGAATATCAAAGGTTGTCATGATGACAGGAGACAGTGAAAGAACAGCCGCCTCTATTGCCAGAAAGGTTGGAGTTACTGAATATTATTCAGAAGTTCTTCCAGAAGACAAGGCTAAGTTCGTAGATAAAGAGCGGGCAGCTGGACGAAAGGTAATTATGATTGGTGATGGAATTAATGACTCACCAGCGCTTTCAGCAGCAGATGTAGGTATTGCCATAAGTGATGGTGCTGAGATTGCAAGAGAGATTGCAGATATCACTGTCGGCGCAGATGATCTTAACCAGATACTTATGCTTAAGAAATTAAGTGACAGTCTGATTAAGAAGATTAACAGAAATTACCGTGTGATTGTCGGATTCAATTCCGCACTTATTGCACTTGGTGTAACGGGCGTCATACAGCCTACAACTTCAGCACTTCTTCATAATACATCAACACTTGTTATAAGTCTTGAGAGTATGAAGAATCTGCCGGTTTAAGACTATGAAACGGACTCATCTTCGGGTGGGTTCGTTTTTTGTTTGAAGGCAAAAAGTTCTGATTGGATAAATATATACTATACCCATAAGGCACAATATAAATTAATAATCGCAGGATATTATTTTATTACAAGAAAATGAAATTATGTAACAAAAGAAAATTGACTAAGCCGTACGGCTTATATTATAATGCTTTTATCAAAACAAAGCCGCTCGGCTTTATTTGTGAGAAAATATGTATAATAAAGCCGTACGGCTTGTTTTTTGCGTTGAGGTGAATATTATGAAAATAACTGATTCTGAGGGGCTTGGAAATATAATCAGGAACAGGAGAAAAGAATTAAAGTATACGCAGGCATTTTTGTCAGAATATACTGGTCTTAGTGTAAGTTTTATATCAGATGTAGAAAGAGGTAAAACAACTGTTGAGATTGGCAAAGTAATGCAGTTAATTTCAATTCTGGGACTTGATATTAATATTAATGTAAGGGGGAGATAATGAGAAATTTAGAGGTATATATTGAATGTAATGGAAATATGATTAATGTTGGCAGTATTACAGGGCATAATTCTGACGATGCTGTATTTTCATATTCAGAGGAATATATAGAAGATAAATCTTCAAGAGCAATATCAATCAGTTTACCGCTTGATGAAAGAAGCTTTTCACCAGAAAGAACACGATGCTTTTTTGAAAGTCTTTTACCAGAAGGATATACAAGAAGGTGTGTTGCGGGTTGGCTTCATGTTGATGAAAATGATTATATATCAGTTCTTTCAGAATTAGGAAGCGAGTGTCTGGGAGCAATAAGAATAGTAGAAGGTGATATGAATATAACAGAATCTTCTTACAGATTATTATCACATGAAGAATTGCTGGAATTTGCAAGAGAAGGTGCAACTAAGTCAGCGGAACTGGTTATTAAATCACATTTATCATTGGCTGGGGCATCAGGAAAGACCGGATTATATTATGACAGGAATAATAATGAATGGTATCAGCCAGCGGGACTGGCACCAAGTACACATATATTAAAGCAGAGCCATGTAAGGTTAAAAAAGATTGTTGCTAATGAACAGTTATGTTTGCTGACAGCAAGAAAACTAGGAATTAGGACACCAGATAGTTTTATTATTAATCTTAATGATAAAGAAAATGATTTTTTATTTGCAACTGAAAGATATGACAGAAAGATTTTAGATACATCCAAAGAATTAATGGGGAAGAAAGTTCCATTAAGACTTCATCAGGAGGATTTTGCACAGGCACTTGGAATTACAGCGTCACAAAAATACGAGAAAAACGGGAAAGATTATTTAGCAGATGCATTTGAACTAATAAAAAATTATTCAAGCAATCCAATTGAAGATCAGATAAGGCTATGGGATTTATGTATATTTAATTATCTTATAGGTAATACAGATAATCATGTTAAAAATATTGCTCTTTTATATAGTGAGGATTTAAAAGGAATAAGATTAGCTCCGGCATATGATTTATTAAGTACTGTTATATATGACAGCAGCACAGAGAAAATGTCGCTTAACATAGATGGCGAATATGATATAAGGAATATAAATCAGAAGTCGTTTGAGAATGAGGCAAAGAAACTTGGTCTTGGAAAAGGAATAGCAACGCAGCATTTTTTAAGTATGGTTGAAAAATTTGAGATGGCACTTGAACAATCAACATATGAACTTGAGGAGCAGGGATATGGAGTTGCAGTCGATATACAGAAACAAATATTAAAAAAAGCAGGAATTCATAACTTTAAATTGACTAATTCGTAATTTAATTATATCATAAGTAATTAGGGACACTTTGTTTCACTAAAGTATAATGGGAGGAAGTTATATGTATTCATTTGATGAAGTATTAAACTATGATCCAGACCTTGCAAAGGCTATGGATGATGAACTTGGAAGACAGAGAAGCCACATCGAGCTTATCGCTTCTGAGAACCTTGTAAGTAAGGCAGTTATGGCTGCTATGGGAAGCCCTCTTACTAATAAGTATGCAGAAGGATATCCTGGAAAGAGATATTACGGTGGTTGTGAGTATGTCGATGTTGTTGAGACACTTGCAATTGAAAGAGCCAAGAAGCTTTTTGGCTGTGAATATGCAAATGTACAGCCACATTCAGGAGCACAGGCTAACTTAGCTGTATTCTTCGCACTTGTTAATCCTGGAGATACAGTTATGGGTATGAGCCTTGACTGTGGTGGACATTTATCACACGGTTCACCAGTTAATATTTCTGGAAAATACTTTAACATCGTTCCTTATGGTGTTACAGCAGACGGATTTATTGATTATGATGAAGTATTAAGAATTGCCAAGGAATGCAAGCCTAAGATGATTATTGCAGGAGCTTCTGCTTATGCAAGAACAATCGACTTCAAGAAGTTCAGAGAAATCTGTGATGAAGTTGGCGCATTACTTATGGTAGATATGGCGCATATTGCAGGTCTTGTAGCCGGTGGTGCACACCCAAGCCCAATTCCATATGCAGATGTTACAACAACAACAACACATAAGACACTCCGTGGACCAAGAGGTGGTATGATTCTTGCTTCAGCAGAGGCAGCAGAGAAGTTCAAGCTTAACAAGTCTGTATTCCCTGGAATTCAGGGCGGACCTCTTATGCATGTTATTGCTGGTAAGGCAGTGTGCTTAAAGGAAGCACTTGACCCAAGCTTTAAGGTGTATGCTGAAAATGTTGTTAAGAACGCAACAGCACTTGCTAATGGACTTATGAACAGAGGCTTTGATATCGTATCTGGTGGTACAGATAACCATCTTATGCTTGTTAACCTCTTAAGCAAGGGAAAGACTGGTAAGGAAGTTGAAAAGCTTCTTGATGCAGCTAATATTACATGTAACAAGAATACAATTCCTAATGACCCGGCTTCTCCATTCGTAACAAGCGGTATCAGACTTGGTACAGCAGCCGTTACAACAAGAGGCTTCAATGAGGCTGATATGGATGTTGTTGCAGAAGCAATTGCTATGCTTGTTGATGATGTAGATGCCAACCAGGCTAAGGCAATGGAACTTGTTAAGGGACTTACAGATAAGTACCCACTTTACGAATAAAGAAATTTTTAGAAAATCACCTTATGAATTAAGGAAAAAACGCATATTTTTATTGTTGCAATTTCACGCACTTGGGACTATAGTTAGTGTCGAAGTGCAAAGGGGCACGAAAGTGAAAGCTTTCGTGCCCCTTTCTTTTTGAGAAGTGGTGGCATATTGAAGTCCATATATCTGAATGAAGATTGTATGAAATTATGAAAAGTAAAATTTGGAAGTGAAAATATCAGTCATAGGTGATATAATCTACGATAGTTTAAATGAAAAGGAATTAGATATTATGAGACATTTTTCGAGAACAGAATTAAAGGCAGCTATTAACATGCTTAAGGAGTTTACTGCCAAGGGCAATTTTGCAGTTCTTATGTATATGGGTGATACTGATAAGCTTGAGGTATCACAGACTCTTAATTCGGATATGAGCTGCTTTTTATTATATGGAAGCATCCAGCCACTCGCATTTTTCTTTGCAGAAAATATTCCTATGACTGCGGGTGAGTTAGAAGAGATTATTAATAAGCAGTCAGCAGTGTATGAGGAAGAGATGGACAATTACAGAAATGCACTAAAGGAAAGCGGTGCATATAATGGATTATTTATTACAAAGTATGAGAGTATGATTCATACATTTATTGCATATGACCCTGACCAGAGTGGCGAGCGTGACTGCTTCGCACCATTCATAGAAGGCGCATTCAATGTACAGCCGGGTAAGGGTCAGCTTGTAAATGAGGTTATGAGACTTGAAGTGTATGATGATGAATATGAGGATGACTGTGTAATCCAGAAGAAGCATTTTGTATATCTTCCATCAGTGAAGTTCATGGGAGCATTCAATATGCGAATGATGATGAGTATGGTTGATGCACAGTATAACTAACATTTTACAATTCTTAAATTTATATAATATGTTTGAATCCCGGACTTCTGTATAGTATATTAGAAGTAACTTTAAAGAGTGGAGGGGTTGTATGAACAAAGGACATTTTAAAGACAGTCAGGTTGTTAAGGGAATTACGATAGGCGCAGTGCTAATTGTAATATACCTTGCCCTTAACAATGTGACTGGAATTCTTGATTCTATATCATATCTTGCAGGACTTGTAATGCCATTTATAATTGGCGCAGTCATCGCATTTGTATTCAATGTACCTATGAAAGCAATTGAAAAAGGACTTAACAGGCTGTTTGACAAGCGTTGTAAGAAGAAGCATCCCAGACTTATAAGAGTGCTTGCTTATATGCTTACATTGATTTTGATACTGGCTATTATTGCAGGTGTACTTTTTGTGGTTGTGCCTGAACTGGTGAACACAATAGCTGACCTTATAGGACAGGTGCCGACAGCAGTTAATAATCTTATAAACTGGCTGCAGGTCAAGCTGTCTGCATATCCTGAGTATGAGGAAAAGTTAAGCAGCATATCAATCAACTGGGATTCTGTTCTTTCAAATGTTATGAATTTCCTTTCAATAGGAACTAAAGGAATTATCAATGGAGGAATTGGTGCAATAAGCGGATTTTTCTCAGGAGTCACTAATTTCTTTATTGGATTTGTCTTTTCTGTGTATGTGCTGTTTCAGAAAGAGAGGCTTACAGCGCAATGCAAGAAGCTTATGTATGTGTGCATGCCTGAGAACAGGGCAGATAAAATTATTGAAGTGTTAAGACTTACCAACACTACATTCTCTAATTTCCTGTCAGGACAATGCCTTGAAGCATGTATTCTTGGAACGATGTTTGTTATTACATTGTCTATATTGAGAATGCCTTATGCACTTCTTATAGGAATTATTATTGCGGTTAGTGCACTTATTCCGATTGTTGGTGCATTTATCGGATGTATAGTCGGTGTGATTCTTATAATGATGACAAGCCCGTTAAAGGCACTTATATTTGTGGGAGTATTCCTTATATTACAACAGATTGAAGGAAATCTTATATATCCTCATGTTGTCGGAAGTTCAGTTGGACTGCCGGGAATATGGGTGCTTGTTGCTGTTACAATCGGTGGCAATCTGTTTGGTATAATGGGTATGCTTACATTTATTCCAATCAGCTCAGTGTGTTATGCGCTGCTTCGGACATATGTCAACAGGAAAGTGGAAGAGAAGGAGATTGACAGAGAGAAGTTTCAGGGGTAGGTTTTTGTGCGGATGTGGGAGACAGGCTGCTGTATATATCATTTTCAAACACGCTTGCGCTCGTTCTACGACGCAGCGCTACTAAGTTCGCTGGGATTTGTTGGCTTTAAGCCAACTGTCCCAGCTTACTAAATGCCGCGTGTGTGATGAATATGTGCTCCATCGAATTATCGGCTTTGACGGCGATAAT
>OGYO01000951.1_pt1 | contig 15616 bp, 12 predicted proteins | sample 1576561 | NCBI WGS metagenome assembly OGYO01 (sample SAMEA3541507, study PRJEB24748) | human gut metagenome | biome: human gut; feature: human-associated habitat; material: faeces | place: China | collected 2012 | reverse complement strand
AAGGATGGTAGAAGTGAAAGTCCGCTGCCGGTGCTGTGGCGCGGCGATAACAGACAGAGACAGCACAGAAAAGAGGAATAGAGATTATGAGTCAGAAACCAGTTGTATTGATGGTATTAGATGGATACGGATTGAATGACAAGGTTGAGGGAAATGCGATCGCACAGGCGAACACTCCTGTAATGGACAAGCTGATGGCAGAGTATCCGTTTGTCAAAGGAAATGCAAGCGGTCTTGCAGTAGGTCTTCCGGATGGTCAGATGGGTAACTCAGAGGTTGGTCACATGAATATCGGTGCCGGCCGCGTGATCTATCAGGAGCTGACACGTATTTCAAAGTCAATCGACGATGGCGATTTCTTCGAGAACGAAGAGCTTTTAGCTGCCATTGAGAATGTTAAGAAGAATGGCTCAGATCTTCATTTATATGGTCTGCTTTCCGATGGTGGTGTACACAGTCATAATACACACCTGTACGGACTGTTGGAGTTAGCAAAGAAGAATGGCGTGGAGAATGTATATGTTCACTGCTTCTTGGATGGTCGTGACACACCGCCTGCATCCGGTAAGGAATATGTAGAGCAGCTTCAGACAAAGATCGACGAGATCGGTGTTGGTCATATTGCCAGCCTGCATGGCCGTTATTATGCAATGGATCGTGATACGAACTGGGATCGTGTTGAGAAGTCCTACGCTGCACTTGTATATGGTGAGGGCGTAAAGGCAGAGGATGCTGTTCAGGCAATGGCAGATTCTTATGCCAACGATAAGACAGATGAGTTCGTTGTTCCTACCGTCATCGAGAAGGACGGCAAGCCACTGGCAACGATCAAGGACGGCGATTCCGTGATCTTCTTTAACTTCCGTCCGGACCGTGCCCGTGAAATGACACGTGCATTCTGTGATGACAAGTTTACCGGATTTGACCGTCCGTTCATTAAGACAACATTTGTCTGCTTTAAGGACTATGATGAGACGATCCCGAACAAGCTGATCGCATTTGAAAAAGAGCATATTGTAAATACATTCGGTGAGTACCTGGCAAAGTGCGGAAAGACACAGCTTCGTCTGGCCGAGACAGAGAAGTATGCACATGTTACATTCTTCTTTAATGGCGGAGTGGAAGAGCCAAACGTTGATGAGGCACGTCTGCTGGTAAATTCCCCGAAGGATGTTGCAACATATGATCTGAAGCCGGAAATGAGTGCTCCGGAGGTTGGTATGGATCTTGTTGAGGCTATTAAGTCAGACAAGTATGATGTGATCGTTATCAACTTTGCAAACCCGGATATGGTCGGACACACCGGTGTGATTCCGGCAGCCATCAAGGCAGTCGAGCGTGTGGACGGACTGGTAGGAGATGCAGTCCAGGCGGTGAAGGATATGGATGGTGTTCTGTTTATCTGTGCAGATCATGGAAATGCAGAGAAAATGATTGACTACGAAACAGGTGAGCCACATACTGCCCATACAACCAATCCGGTACCGTTTATTCTCGTAAATGCGGATCCGAAGTATACACTGCGTGAGGGCGGATGCCTGGCAGATATTGCCCCGACCCTGCTTCAGATTATGGGATTAGAGCAGCCGAAAGAGATGACCGGAAAGAGTTTGTTAATCGAAAAATAAAAGAATAAGGAGAGCGAAAATGAAGGAATTTAAACCATTCAAAGAAGGAAAAGTAAGAGAAGTCTATGATAACGGAGACAGCCTGATCATTGTAGCTACTGACCGTATTTCCGCATTTGACAACATTTTAAAGAACAGGATTACGGACAAGGGCGCAATTCTGACCCAGATGTCAAAGTTCTGGTTTGATTTTACAAAGGATGTTGTTCCGAATCATATGATTTCTGTAGATGTCAGGGATATGCCGGAATTTTTCCAACAGGAGCGTTTTGACGGAAACAGCATGATGTGCAAGAAGCTTGAGATGCTCCCAATCGAGTGCATCGTTCGTGGCTATATCACAGGAAGCGGCTGGGCAAGCTACAAAGAAAACGGCACGGTGTGTGGCATTAAGCTTCCAGAAGGACTGGTAGAGTCTGATAAGCTTCCGGAGCCGATTTATACACCGAGTACCAAGGCAGATTTGGGCGATCATGATGAGAATATTTCCTTCGAGCAGTCTGTAGATGTGTTGGAGAAAATTTATCCTGGAAAAGGACTTGATTACGCAACACAGATCAAGGATTGCACCATCGCTCTCTACAAGAAATGTGCAGAGTATGCACTTTCCAAAGGAATTATCATTGCAGATACCAAATTTGAGTTCGGTCTGGACGAGAACGGTAAAGTCGTTCTCGGTGATGAGATGCTTACACCGGACAGCTCCAGATTCTGGCCACTGGAAGGGTACAAGCCGGGACAGGGACAGCCTTCTTTCGACAAGCAGTATGTCAGAGACTGGCTCAAGGCAAATCCGGACAATGATTTCCTTCTTCCGGAAGAAGTTGTTACAAAGACCGTTGATAAGTACAAAGAAGCATATGAGCTTCTGACAGGTAAGCCTTTTACAAGATAGATATAGGAGATCACAATGATTCAGAATAACAGTTATGATGCGGATACACTTCATGAGGAGTGTGGCGTCTTCGGAATGTATGATTTTGACGGTGCAGATGTAGCATCGACAATATATTATGGACTGTTTGCCCTGCAGCACCGCGGCCAGGAGAGCTGCGGTATTGCAGTCAGCGATACCAGCGGTCCTAAGGGCAAGGTTCTTTCCTACAAGGGAATGGGACTTGTAAATGAAGTGTTCGCACCGGAAAATCTTGAGCAGATGAAGGGGGACATCGGAGTCGGACATGTACGTTACTCAACGGCCGGTTCTTCTACCCGCGAAAATGCCCAGCCACTCGTGTTAAATTATGTCAAAGGTACATTGGCACTTGCCCACAATGGCAATCTGATCAATGCACCGCAGCTTCGTAAGGAGCTGGAATATACGGGAGCAATTTTCCAGACCACCATTGATTCTGAGGTGATTGCCTACTATATCGCAAGGGAACGGTTGAATTCCCAGTCAGCAGAAGAAGCTGTGCGCCGTGCGTGCCAGCGTCTTAAGGGAGCTTACGCACTGGTTGTGGCAAGTCCGCGTAAATTGATCGGGGCGCGTGACCCATACGGCTTTAAGCCGCTTTGTATCGGAAAGCGTGACAATTCTTATATTATCACATCGGAAACCTGTGCACTTGACACCATTGGTGCAACATTTGTGCGTGATGTGCTGCCGGGAGAAGTTGTGACCATTTCTCCGGAAAAAGGTATTGAGTCCGATATGACCATGGCACTTCCGAAAGAAAAGGAAGCACGCTGTATTTTTGAGTACATCTATTTTGCAAGACCGGACAGTCATATTGACGGGGTGAGTGTATATGCAAGCCGGATCAAGGCCGGAAAGTTTCTGGCACAGGATTCGCCGGTAGAGGCAGATCTGGTGACAGGTGTGCCGGAGTCCGGAAATGCTGCAGCACTTGGCTATTCTCTGGCATCCGGGATTCCGTATGGTACAGCCTTTGTCAAGAACGGCTATGTGGGACGTACGTTTATCAAGCCAAAGCAGAGCAGCAGGGAATCCAGCGTACAGGTGAAGCTGAATGTGCTGCGTGAGGCAGTGGCAGGGAAACGTGTCATTATGATCGATGATTCGATTGTAAGAGGTACGACATCGGATCGTATTGTGCGCATGTTAAGGGATGCAGGAGCAACCGAGGTGCATGTACGCATCAGTTCTCCGCCATTTTTATGGCCTTGTTATTTCGGAACCGATATTCCGGCGCGTGAGCAGTTGATTGCCTACAACCGTACGATTGAAGAGATCCGCCAGATTATCGGAGCAGATTCCCTTGGTTATCTCGGAATCGACCGTCTGAAAGAAATGGCGGAAGGACTTCCGATCTGTACCGGCTGTTTTACGGGCAAATACCCGATGGAACCGCCGAAACAGGACATTCGCGGAGAGTATTATGACAAAGAGATTGATCTTGAGCGCAAGATGAGCCGATAAGTTGTTACCAATGTAATCAAATAAAAGGAGAAGAACATGAGCACAGACAGATATACAAGCCCTCTTTCCGAGCGTTATGCCAGCAAGGAAATGCAGTACATTTTTTCCCAGGATATGAAGTTTTCCACATGGAGAAAACTCTGGATCGCACTGGCTGAGACAGAGATGGAACTTGGACTTTCCGAGAATGGAAAGCCGGTCATCACACAGGATATGATTGATGAGATGAAAGAACATGTCAATGATATTAATTATGACGTAGCAGTCGCACGTGAGAAACTGGTGCGTCATGATGTCATGAGCCATGTGTATGCTTATGGACAGCAGTGCCCGAAGGCAGCTGGTATCATTCATCTGGGGGCTACTTCCTGCTATGTTGGAGATAATACAGACATCATTATTATGAATGAGGCATTAAAGCTCGTACATAAAAAACTGGTCAGCGTGATTGCTGAACTGTCTAATTTTGCAGAAAAATATAAGGATCAGCCGACCCTTGCATTTACGCATTTTCAGCCGGCACAGCCGACAACAGTCGGAAAGCGGGCAACACTCTGGACACAGGAGTTTCTGATGGATCTGGAGGATCTGGAGTATGTACAGAGTACGTTAAAACTGCTCGGATCGAAAGGAACGACCGGTACACAGGCAAGTTTCCTGGAACTTTTTGACGGGGATCAGGAGACAATTGATAAGATTGATCCGATGATCGCAGAAAAAATGGGATTTAAGTCCTGCTACCCGGTTTCCGGACAGACCTATTCCCGTAAAGTAGATACCCGTGTTTTAAATGTTTTAGCAGGGATTGCTGCCAGCGCGCATAAGATGTCTAACGATATCCGTCTTCTGCAGCATTTAAAAGAAGTAGAGGAGCCATTTGAAAAGAACCAGATCGGATCTTCTGCGATGGCATACAAGCGTAATCCGATGCGGAGTGAGCGTATTGCATCTCTTTCCCGCTATGTGATGGTAGATGCATTAAATCCGGCCATTACTTCTGCAACACAGTGGTTTGAACGTACACTTGATGATTCTGCCAACAAGCGTCTGTCGGTTCCGGAAGGATTCCTTGCAATCGATGGTATCCTGGATCTGTGCTTAAATGTTGTAGATGGCCTGGTGGTATATCCGAAGGTAATTTACAAGCACTTTATGGCAGAGATTCCATTCATGGCAACCGAAAATATTATGATGGATGCCGTAAAAGAGGGTGGAAACCGTCAGGAACTGCACGAGAAAATCCGTCAGCTGTCCATGCAGGCAGGAAAGACCGTCAAGGAAGAGGGTAAGGATAACAATCTGGTAGATCTGATTGCAGCAGATCCGGCTTTTGGTCTGACAAAAGAACAGATCGAGGCAAACTTAAAACCAGAGCTGTATGTGGGTCGTGCACCGCGTCAGGTGGAAGTATTCCTGCGTGATGTGGTTCGTCCAGTGCTGGATGCACACAAAGAGGAACTCGGCGTTACTGCAGAAATTAACGTATAAATGAACCTATAAACAGACCGGTCGGTTATGCTAAGAAAGGGGCTGTAAAAAAACTCCCCTGACAGAAAAATCGCCCAGACCGTGAGGTCTGAGCGATTTTTTGGTATAATTAATTATGCTACTAAATAACAATACCAATGGTAATTATACTATGCGTCAGCTGAAATTACCATTAGAAATCGAAAAATTGATCGATATTTCCGATCCGGTATACACTTTTTGTGAGGTTATGGATCACATTGACCTATCCAGATATTTTGTAGAGAAAGGCTATAAAACAGGTCGCCCAAGATGTGATGCTCAAAAACTCCTTAAAGTAATACTTTTTGCCTTTATGGAAAATGGCATCTGCTCCTTACGAGAAATAGAAAAGCTCTGCCGTAATGACATTCGTTACATGTATCTTCTTGATGGCATGAAAACGCCTTCTTTTGCTACATTTGGAAACTTAATCCGAAACGAACTAACTGATTCTATCGAGCAGATATTTGAAGACATTAATTCATATATTTTTGCCAAAGATCACGTGGATCTGCAGCATACATACATTGACGGGACAAAAATTGAGGCAAATGCCAATCGATATACCTGGGTATGGAAAAATTCGTGTGTGAAAAACCGGCAGAAAGTCTTTGACAAGATTTCACTCTTGATTGATGCTATGAATCGGGAAGTACTTGGATATCTCGGAATAAAATTTGAAAAGCGTGAAGCGTACGCGGTTGACTATGTCTCTGAATTACTTACGATGTACAAAGAAACAACCGGACTGGATGAAACTTCTTTCGTTTCCGGACGTGGCCATAGAAAAAGCATTCGACAAAAACAATACGAAGAATTGCATGAATATCTGGAACGTTTGAAATCCTATGCATATCATATCGAGACCTGTGGAGAAGAAAGAAACAGTTATTCCAAAACAGATCATGATGCAACTTTCATGCGTTTAAAGCGTGATTACATGGGAAACGATCAGCTACTTCCGGCATACAACCTACAGGCAGCCATCTGTGATGAATACATAGCTGTAATCGACGTAAAACCATATGCATCCGATATGGAATGCTTTGTTCCTTTGATGGAAAAATTCAATCGCACATATGGCCACTATCCGAAATATCCGGTTGCTGATGCCGGATACGGTTCTTACAATAATTATCTTTATTGTGAAGAACACGGCATGGAAAAATACATGAAATTTACCATGTACAAAAAAGAAACGACGGACAAAAAGTATCATGAGAATCCGTATCGTGCTGTAAACTTTGCAAAAGATGCAGATGGAAATCTTTTATGCCCAAACGGTCGAAAATTCCTCTTCAAGAGAACACAGCATGTGAAATATAATAAATATGGAAGAACGGAAGAATTATACGAATGTGAATCTTGTGAAGGGTGTCAGCATAAACAGGAATGTTGTCCGAGAACACACAAAAACCGAACGATCCGAATGAATCAGGAATTAACTGCTATCCATCAGGAAGTGCTGCAAAATCTTGAATCCATACATGGTGCTCTCTTGAGAATGAACCGAAGTATTCAATCGGAGGGAACTTTTGGTGTATTAAAGTGGGATAAAGCGTATAAAAGATTATTGCGAAGAGGCGAGAAAAATGTAATTCTCGAGCTTACACTGATTTCATGTGGATTCAATCTTTATAAATATCACAACAAAAAGCAACGACAGACGAAAGTTGCATAAAACTTAAGCGGGCATGATTAGCCGAGCTTTATTAAATGCACCATTTTTTATACCCAAAGATGCAGACTTGCTTAGAAATAGAAAAGTTAATACAAAGAAACGCCAAAAGCGACATTTGCCGGAATTGGCGTTTCTTATATTAGGGACTTATTTTACAGCCCCTTTCTTTTTCTTTGGATTTGAATAAATTTCTTTCTTTTTCACACAATAATGAAAAAAGGAGGACAACAGGAATGGGTCTGATGATCAAAATTATTGAAATTCATGGAAGGGAAATTCTGGATTCAAGAGGAAATCCTACGGTTGAGGTGGAAGTGACCGCGCAGACAGAGACAACGGGAAAGAAGACTACGGGCAGGGAATCTGTGCCATCCGGAGCCAGTACCGGAAGATTTGAGGCGATTGAGCTGCGGGATGGACAGGAACGTTATTTTGGGCTTGGCGTACAGCGCGTTGTGGATCACATCAACACAAAGATCCGCAGGGAGCTGTTGGGAATGAATGTGCTGGAACAGGTACAGATTGACCGCAAACTTGTGGAACTGGATGGGACAGACAACAAAGGAAATCTGGGGGCCAATGCTTTACTTGGTGTTTCTTTAGCCTGTGCGCGCTGCGCAGCGGCAGCACTGGATATGCCGTTGTACCGTTATCTGGGAGGACCGAATGCAAAAAAATGGCCGATGCCGATGATGAATGTCATAAATGGCGGAGCTCACGCAAAGAATTACCTGGATTTTCAGGAATTTATGATTGTACCGGTCGGAGCCGAGTCGTTTCCGGATGCACTCCGGATGGGTGCGGAAATTTATCATTTTCTGAAAAAAATTTTGCAGAAAGAAGGCAAACTGACGGCAGTGGGGGATGAAGGCGGATTTGCACCGGATTTTTCCAGTGCGGGAGAAGTGTTTGCATGTCTGCAGCGTGCCGTGGAGGAAGCCGGATATAAGGTGGGCAGCGATGTTGCATTTGCCATGGATGCGGCAGCATCCGAGCTGTACAGTGAGGAAGACGGAATGTATCATTTTCCGGGAGAAGCGCAGACACCTGCAGAGGTGGATGTCAATCTGCGGCGTCCGGACACGCAGGGCGGTGCTTATACATCTGACGCACATGTGAAAACGCAGGAGATCACCGAAAAAAAAGAAGTCCTGCGCAGTGCACAGGAAATGATTTCGCTGTATGAAGAACTTACCACGGAATATCCGCTGATTTCTATTGAGGACGGTCTGGATGAAGACGACTGGGAAGGCTGGCAGGAATTGACAAAGCGCATGAAAGAACAGGTGATGCTGGTAGGGGATGATCTGTTTGTCACGAATGTGAAACGAATCCGGTGCGGAATGGATCTTAAGGTGGCAAATGCGGTGCTGATTAAGGTCAATCAGATCGGAACGCTTACGGAAGCCATGGATGCGATTGAACTGGCACAGAAGAACGGCTATAAGGCAATTATTTCACATCGTTCCGGAGAAACGGAAGATTCTTTTATTGCAGATCTCGCGGTGGCGGTAAATGCCGGCTGGATCAAGACAGGCGCTCCGTGCAGAGGAGAGCGCACTGCCAAGTATAACCAGCTTCTGCGGATCAGTGAAACATTATAAGAGATTCAGACGTTTGGACATGATCTCCGGATTGACCGCTTCCGAGATGGCGGTGTGTTTGTCGATTCGTCCGTCTTTATAAAGCTGTAAGATGCTGCTGTCCATAGCAATCATATTTTCTGCGGCAGAAGTGTAGATAATACCGTTGATCTGGCGCAATGCAGCACGAAGTGCCGTCAGATAGCTTGCGGTATCGGTATTGATCTCCCGCTGGGAAACAATGCTTTCCATTTCGCCGGTCCGGGAACCGATTACAATCCAGCTGGCGTACATCTGGGAAAAGATGCCGGACAGCAGCAGAGCTTTGTCGAATGATTCCCCGTGGCAGATATTCTCGTGACATTTGTCGATAAGTGCCTGCATATGCGGATTATTGACAAGTTCGCGTGCCGGGGTAAGACCGATATTACTGTCGAGTCCGCTGGAGAGAACCAGATACAGGCAGTTTGGAACGCGTCCTGAGGCAACCGTCATGGCAAGTTTCTGTCCGAGGAACAATACGCGCCCGAGATCGGTGTGATATAAAATCATACAGATGATAAGCAATACCAGAAAGGCAATGATAAATCCAAGCATATAATGATTGAGAATGGTACTGATGTGCAGAAGCGTCCGTGTGGTATGTGTAATGATATAATTATATACACTGCTGATGATGTCCAGATCGCTGGAAGCACCGTCTGCAAGTTCTTCGGCCTTGGCCACAGGGAGGGAATCGGCGGTGAAGTTCACGTACTGGTTCGGATACAGATAAGGCTTCAGCGGATCTGTAAGTGTAACAGAAAATGTCTCGGAGAGCAGCGTTGTGTAACGGTCATCGGAAACATTTTCGTAGACACCGACCTGATAGGTTCCATCTCCGGAAGTAAGGGGAAAGGTACTATAATCTTTGTAAAGACTGTATGTATATGTGATGCCGTCTGTCCCGGTCAGCTGCAGTTTGGGTTTGGCATTGGAACCGGTGTATTTTGCCATAATATATCCTTCTTGCGTGTGGGAGATATCAATAACTGCAGTATCTGTTGTAAAAGTTTTGGTGCCGTCTGCCTGCGGGGTAAGTACCTGTGGGGTGTGATCCGTATGGGAGGCAGCTTCTGTGGCCGGGGTCTGGTTGTGCGTGGCAGAGGGCTGATCCTTGTTTTGGGAACATCCGCCAGTGAACAGACAGACACACAGTAACATAATCGGAATAAATCTGTACATTTGACAGGATTTCATGGTATACTCCTAATGATACAGTAAGTTCTATATTATCTGTGTTATATTATCAAGTGGAAATGAAAAGGAAAATTGTGAAATATAAAAAAATGTTGAAAAGACTTTTCTTTTATGATATAATTAGTTAGTCGTGAGTTTAGAATTAGGAGGTGGAAATCGTGACCGTTTTAAATACGATTTTAACTATTGTATTTATTATACTGAGTATTGTAATTACAGTGATTATCTTAATGCAGGAGGGGAAATCTGCAGGTCTTGGCGCGATCGCCGGAGCAGCAGATACTTACTGGGGCAAAAATAAGGGACGTTCCATGGAAGGAATGCTTGTAAAGCTTACAAGAATTTTTGTGATTCTGTTCCTTGTCATTGCAATGGTTCTGAATTTGGGAATCTGGTAGAAACCGGAAGCTGTCGATTACATCGGCAGCTTTTTTCATTATATAAGGAGAAGATCTGGGTATGGACGCAAAGTATGAACAGCGGAAAAAAATGATATATGACTTTATGTGCGATGATATGTATGTCCCGATGAAAATCAAGGAACTGGCGATCGTCCTCGGTGTGAAAAAAGATCAGCGCCCACAGTTGGAACAGATTCTGAATGATTTGATGATGGAGGGGCGCATCGTCTGCTCCAAGAGAGGAAAGTTCAGCAAATCGGAAGAGAAAAAGATCGTAGGCACGTTTCAGGCACATCCGAAAGGATTTGGATTTGTCAGTGTGGAGGGGGAAAAGGAAGATATCTTTATTCCGGAATCCGAAACTAACGGTGCGATGCATATGGATACGGTAGAGATCTCCGTATCACCGGCAGTGACCGGACGCCGCAGGGAGGGAAAGGTGCTGCATGTGCTTGAGAGGGGCATGAAGCAGGTGGTGTGCACGTATCAGCTGAATAAAAATTTCGGCTTTGCAGTGCCGGATAATCCAAAGTTTGGTTCGGATATTTTTATTCCGCTGGAGCGTTCGAAAGGAGCTGTAAACGGTCATAAAGTCGTTGTTGAAATCACACAGTACGGGAAAAAGGGAAAGAATCCGGAAGGAAAAGTGGTGGAGATTCTCGGGCATATCAATGATCCGGGGGTGGATATCCTTTCTATTGTGCGCGCTTACGGGCTTCCGGTGGAATTTGATCCGAAGGTCATGACGCAGGTAGAGCATGTGGCAAAGCCGGTATCGGAAGCGGATATGGCAGGACGCATGGATCTGCGCGACTGGCAGATGGTGACCATCGATGGCGAAGATGCCAAGGATCTGGATGATGCGGTGTCACTTACCATGGATCATGAAAATTATATTCTGGGTGTGCATATTGCGGATGTGTCCAATTATGTGCAGGAGCACAGTGCTCTTGACACGGAAGCGTTGAAGAGAGGAACTTCTGTATATCTGGTGGACCGGGTGATTCCGATGCTGCCGCATGCCCTGTCAAACGGAATCTGTTCCCTCAACCAGGGGGAAGAGAGGCTGGCACTCAGCTGCATCATGACGGTCAATCCTAAGGGCGAAATTATCGATCACACAATCACAGAGTCCGTTATCTGCGTGGATCGGCGTATGACGTATACCAATGTGAAAAAAATTCTGGCAGACCATGATCCGGAGGTGATGGCGGAATATGAGCCACTGGTTCCGATGTTTGAAAAGATGGCAGAACTGGCGGCAATTCTTCGCAAAAAGCGTATGAAACGTGGTTCCATCGACTTTGATTTTCCGGAAACAAAGGTAATACTGGATAAGAATGGAAATCCGGTAGATATCCGTCCGTATGACCGCAATGTGGCAACGAAACTGATCGAGGATTTTATGCTTGCTGCAAACGAGACGGTGGCAGCCGAATATTACTGGAGAGAACTTCCGTTTGTCTATCGTACGCATGAGCAGCCAGATTCGGAAAAAATACAGAAACTATCCACGTTTATCAATAATTTCGGGTACTCTCTCCACATAGGAAGTGATGAGGTGCATCCGAAAGAACTGCAGAAGCTGCTGGAAAAAATCGACGGAACTTCGGAGGAGCCGCTGATCAGCCGTCTGACCCTTCGCTCGATGAAGCAGGCACGCTATACGGTGGAAAATACCGGGCATTTTGGTCTGGCAGCGGATTGTTACTGCCATTTTACTTCACCGATCCGCCGGTATCCGGATCTGCAGATCCACCGGATTATCAAGGACAGTCTGCGGGGACGTCTGGGCGAAAAGCGCATTGGCCACTATACGCAGATACTGCCGGAGGTTGCAAAGCATGCCAGTGAGATGGAACGGCGTGCAGATGAGGCCGAGCGGGAGACAATTAAGCTGAAAAAAGTGCAGTATATGGAAAACCATATCGGAGAAACCTTTGCCGGTGTTATTTCCGGAGTCGCAGAGTACGGATTTTTCGTGGAGCTGGAAAATACTGTGGAGGGTCTGGTACGTGTGACTTCCCTCACCGATGATTTTTATCAGTATTATGAAGAAACTTATGAACTGGTGGGAGAAGCAACGAACCGCAGGTTTAAACTGGGGCAGCAGGTGCGTGTGACGGTGGATAACTGTGACCGGATCATGCGGACGATTGATTTTACACTTGCAGATTCTGACGAAAATTGATGGAATTCTTAAAATTTTCAAAATAAAAGCAGCAGTTTATTGCATTTTGCAGGAAAATCATATACACTGAGTTTACAGAACAAAAAGGAGGGAGCCGGGATGGCGAAACAACCGAAGAAGTTAATAGCCAACAATAAAAAAGTCTATCACGATTATTTTCTTGAAGAGACTTTTGAAGCCGGTATCGCTCTTGCTGGAACCGAAGTAAAGTCCATGCGCATGGGCAAGTGCAGCATCAAGGAATCCTTTATCCATATTGAAAATGGGGAGGTGATCCTCTATGGTATGCATATCAGCCCATATGAGAAGGGAAATATTTTCAACAAAGATCCGCTCCGGCCGCGCAAGCTTCTGATGCACAAGAAAGAGATTCAGAAGATGGTCGGTAAGATCGCGCAGAAAGGATACACGATTGTTCCAGTGGAAGTATACTTCAAAGGAAGTCTTGTAAAAGTGCAGGTTGCTCTGGCAAAAGGAAAGAAGCTTTACGATAAGCGTCAGGACATTGCCAAAAAAGACCAGCGGCGGGAAGCCGAACGGGATTTCAAAGTGCGGAATCTTGGATAGGTGTTTCGCAAAAAACAGGCGGGAGGCAAGAGTTATATTTTTGCTCCGCAAAAACATAACAGGGGCTAGTAATGGTTTCGACAGGGATCATGCAGCTGGAGAAGCGAGTCGTACGGGATACGTTAAATTCCACAATTAAAATTAAACGCTGAAGATAATTTAGCATACGCTGCCTAATGGCAGCAGTCTGACCTAGGGCACTCACACTTTAGGATCCAGGCTTCGACTCTGTGAGAAACGACGCAGGCTAAGCTTTGTACCTGTGGGCGTATCATGAAGCTACTAAAACCGCAAGGATGTTTGTTTTCGTGTGGCGGAGGGAATGTCAAAGAATAAACTACACTCGTAGAAGGACAGGGAATTGGTTTTTGGACACGGGTTCGACTCCCGTCTAGTCCACTAAAAAGGTGCTTAAATAAGCACCTTTTTATTTTAACAATTCCGTGATATTGATTACAAGATTATCATAAATACATACCTGTATATCATCATCAAAACGGTATTGATCTGACTTTTCTGGTGAATCCGGTTTGGCGGTGCCAAATGAAATTATAGCATAATATTGTGAGTGTTATTTTAGTGGAAAAATTACGAAAAAAGTGATAGCATGATAGCATAGAAAATAACCAAAGATGAAGGAGAAGAAATGTTTCGACTGGTGGCAGATATTACAGAATTAAATATTGATCAGGTAAAGCTTCCGAAGATTCCGGGACTGGGTATGCTGATGAAGCTTCCAAATAAACAAAAAATTTCCATGATTGTCAGTGTTTTGAATGCGCAGAAAGGTCAGTTCCTTCCAAAATGGCAGGAGGCAGTGAATCAGAAGTGGGGGCAGTTGCAACTTTTGGATTATCAGGTGGAACAGCCGGGGGACGGAAGCTGTCTGGCGCGCATTCGGATTGATGTGGGAAATGCGGATTACGATAAAGCGATTGATTCGGTCATTCCGCATGTGTTTCAGGAAAAGGATGTCCATACGGTGCTCGGTGGGGATTATGCCGGATCTGGAAACCTGCAGGAAGTGATGCAATTTATGCACAATGCACCGACGGCGGCAAAGAAGGAATTTTACATTGTAAAGACATTAAGCGTGGAAAAGGAAACAATTGCAAGAAACTTTGTCGCAACTGGCCCCACAAATAGAAATGCATTTACGCCAGCAGTTGCACAACCGAAAAATAAAGATGACAGTCCGTGTAAGTGCAGCCAATGAAAATCTCCGCGCCTACAGTCATGTAGAGCGTTTCCAGATGATGAGTAAAAAGAATCCTAGTCTGCTGAAATTAAAAGAGGCTTTCGGACTGGAATTATCTTAAATATTGGAATTATCTAAAAAAACAGAGGAATGAAAGACGGTTGAAACTAAGTCCGTTTTTCATTCCTCTGTTCTAATATATCTTTACGATTTACAAATCGTGATTCTGCATACGATATTCTGCCAGTTTCTCATATTTCGTACCAGGACGACCGTAGTTACAATACGGATAAATGGATATTCCACCACGAGGAGTAAAGATACCTGTTACCTCAATGTATTTAGGATCCATCAGCTTAATCAGGTCCTTCATGATAATATTCACACAGTCTTCATGAAAATCACCATGATTTCGGAAACTAAACAGATATAATTTCAAACTTTTGCTTTCTACCATTTTCACATCAGGCAAATAACTGATTCGAATTTCTGCAAAATCAGGTTGCCCTGTAATAGGACAAAGACTGGTAAACTCAGGGCAATTGAAACGTACCCAATAATCATTTTCAGGATGTTTGTTTACAAATGCTTCCAGAACTATGCTTTTTAACATAAAAAATTTAGAATGGGACAAAAAAATTTTAAAGGAGCTTAATATTCCAGAAAGTATGCTTCCAGAAGTTAGAAACTCAAGTGAAGTATACGGACATACTGATACTGGTACATACGGTGGTGCCCAGATACCAATCGCAGGTATAGCTGGTGACCAGCAGGCAGCCCTATTTGGACAGAACTGTTTTGAACCTGGTATGGTAAAGAACACTTATGGTACAGGATGTTTCGTACTTATGAACACAGGTGAAGAGATGATCCAGTCAAAGAATGGCCTACTTACAACTATAGCTTGGGGTATAGATGGCAAGGTTCACTATGCACTTGAAGGATCAGTATTTATAGCTGGTGCTGCCATCCAGTGGTTAAGAGATGAATTGAGATTGGTGTATGACTCACCACAGTCTGAATACTATGCCAACAAGATAGAAGATACAGATGGACTAGTAGTAGTTCCAGCATTTACAGGCCTTGGAGCTCCATACTGGGATATGTATGCTAGGGGTGGAATATTCGGTATTACAAGAGGAACTAAGAGAGAGCACCTTGTAAGAGCTACACTTGAATCTCTTGCCTACCAGTCTAAGGATGTAATAGATGCAATGCAGGAAGATGCAGGTCTAC
>OGYO01000933.1_pt1 | contig 15758 bp, 16 predicted proteins | sample 1576561 | NCBI WGS metagenome assembly OGYO01 (sample SAMEA3541507, study PRJEB24748) | human gut metagenome | biome: human gut; feature: human-associated habitat; material: faeces | place: China | collected 2012 | reverse complement strand
CCCAGCCTCTGCGGTCAACTGCATCTTTTTAATCGTAGCCGCCACAATCTTACGCTCATTCTTCCTCTGATTATGGCGGAGTATCCTATCAACAAGGGAATCGGCCGCAGCCCTGAGTTCAAGGGGCTGAAAAGCCAGTACCTGTTCATCTTCGCCGGCGGACTGCTCGCCCTGTTCGTCCTGTTTGTCGTCATGTACATGGCAGGCATCGACCAGTGGGTATGTATCGGTTTCGGTGTCATCTGCGCCTCGGTGCTTGTCTGGGTGACTTTCCGCCTGAACACGAAATACGGTGAATGGGGACTGATGAAATTGCAGGCGCTGCGCCGCCATCCCCGCTACATCATCAACCGGAAGGGTTTCCTCCGGTTGATTTGTCCAACCCCGAAAAAACGTAATGTATGAGAAATGTAATGAAAGCTGCCACACTGGAAAGCCGGTTTCCGCTGATGGCCGTCGAGCACGGGTGCATCATCAGCAAGGATGCCGACATTACCGTGGCCTACAGGTTGGAGCTGCCGGAAGTGTTCACGCTGACTCGCGCCGAGTACGAGGCCCTCCATTCCACATGGGCGAAGGCTGTCCGGGTTCTACCGAACTACAGCATTGTCCACAAGCAGGATATCTTCATCGAGGAGAGTTACAGACCTGACATCTGCCGGGATGACCTGAGTTTCCTCAGCCGAAGCTTTGAAAGGCATTTCAACGAACGGCCGTACCTGAACCATACCTGCTATCTGTTCCTGACTAAGACCACGAAGGAACACAGCCGCACGACAAGCAGTTTCAATGCCCTCACGCGCGGGTTTATCATCCCCAAGGAGATGCAGGACAAGGATACCGTTGCACGCTTCCTGGAATGCTGTGGGCAGTTCGAGCGTATCGTGAACGACAGCGGTCTGCTCCGCATGGTCAGGCTGACGGACGAAGAGATTACCGGTACGGAAACCTCCGCGGGCATTATCGAAAAGTATTTTTCGCTTTCGCAGGAAGATACGACCAGCCTGCAGGACATCACTCTCGGAGCCGGGGAAATGAAGGTCGGCGACAATGTGCTCTGTCTGCATACCCTTTCTGAAACTGAGGATTTGCCGTCATCCGTGGGTACGGACAGCCGTTATGAACGGCTGTCCACGGACCGCAGTGACTGCCGCCTGTCCTTTGCCGCACCGATAGGGATACTGCTCACGTGCAACCATATCGTGAACCAGTATCTCTTCATAGACGATTCGGCGGAGAACCTGAGGAAATTCGAGCAGACCGCCCGCAACATGCACTCGCTGTCCCGTTACAGCCGCTCCAACCAGATCAACCGTGAATGGATTGAGGAGTACCTGAACGAGGCGCACAGCAAGGGACTCACTTCCATCCGTGCGCACTGCAATGTCTTTGCATGGAGCGACGACCGGGAGAAGCTGAAGCGTATCAAGAATAATGTGGGTAGCCAGATTGCCCTGATGGAGGCCAAGCCCCGCCATAACACGGTTGATGTGCCGACACTTTTTTGGGCGGGCATTCCCGGCAATGCCGGTGATTTTCCGTCTGAGGAAAGCTTCTACACCTTCATCGAGCAGGCCCTGTGTCTGTTCATCGGGGAAACGTCCTACAAGGATTCGCTCTCGCCGTTCGGCATCCGCATGGTGGACCGTCTGACCGGAAAGCCTGTCCATCTGGACATTTCCGACCTGCCGATGAAGAACGGTACGATTACCAACCGCAACAAGTTCATCCTCGGACCTTCGGGCAGCGGAAAGTCATTTTTCACCAACCACATGGTGCGCCAGTATTACGAACAGGGAGCGCATGTGCTGCTGGTGGACACGGGAAATTCCTATCAGGGACTGTGCAGCCTTATCCATGCCCGAACGCATGGCGAGGACGGCATCTATTTCACCTATGAGGAGAGCGATCCGATAGCCTTCAATCCTTTCTACGTGGAGGACGGTACTTTTGATATCGAAAAAAAGGAGTCCATCAAGACGCTTATCCTTACCCTGTGGAAACGTGATGACGAGCCGCCGACACGTGCCGAGGAGGTGGCACTCTCCAACGCGGTCAATCTCTTTCTGGAGAAGATACGCACGGACAGTACCGTGGTTCCGTCCTTCAACACCTTCTATGAGTTCATCCGCGACGAGTATCAGGAAATCCTGAAGACCAAGCGTACACGGGAGAAGGATTTTGATGTGTGGGGATTCCTGAATGTGCTGGAACCTTATTACAAGGGTGGCGAATACGACTATCTGTTAAACTCCGAAAAGCAGCTTGATTTGTTGTCCAAACGCTTCATTGTCTTTGAGTTGGACAATATCAAGGACAACAAGGTACTGTTCCCGATTGTCACCATCATCATCATGGAAACCTTCATCAACAAGATGAGAAAGCTGAAAGGTATTCGCAAAATGATTCTGCTGGAGGAGGCATGGAAGGCCATCAGCAAGGAAGGTATGGCGGAATATCTGAAGTACCTTTTCAAGACCGTCCGAAAGTTTTTCGGAGAGGCTGTTGTCGTTACCCAAGAGGTGGAAGACATCATTTCGTCACCCATCGTCAAGGGAACCATCATCAACAACAGCGACTGCAAGATTTTGTTGGACCAGAGGAAGTATGTCAACAAGTTCGATGAAATCCAGTCCCTGCTGGGTTTGACCGATAAGGAACGTGCCCAGATTCTCTCCATCAACATGGCCAACAGCCCGTCCCGCAAGTACAAGGAAGTGTGGATAGGTCTTGGCGGAACACAGTCGGCGGTCTATGCCACCGAGGTCTCGCCGGAAGAGTACTACACCTATACGACCGAGGAAACGGAAAAGCTTGAAGTAATGCGGCTTACCCGGAAGCTGGGTGGCAATATCGAGCTGGCAATCAAGCAGCTGGCCGAGAGCAAGAGGAAAAAGTGAAATCATTTATCAACCCATTAAACTTCTGAATCTATGTATAGCGATCTGGAATCTAATGAAAGCAAACGCCGTGAGGTCGTGTCATCCCTCTACTGGTCCCTGATGCAGGGCTGGAATATTCCTCTTTCCATACAGGAGTATTACGGACTCACGGAGGATTACCGTCTGTTCCATCAGCTTGAAGGGATGGCTCCTGACGAATACCTGCGGAAGAGGCAGACGGGGGAAGTACCCGACATTCTGGAGGTGGATGCAAGACTGACACACGCGGTGGAGAAGATTTTTGAAAGTGTGTGTCCCCGTCCTCCGGCTGAATACCTTGACAAGCTGAACGGGGAACTGGAGAGGCTGGGCAGTATTGCCGCCTCGCCGGGTTCCGTACATGACCCGATACATATCCGTCCGGATTTTCTCGTGAAATACGGCATTGACAGGAGCAGTCCGGAGGATGTGATACGGAAACAGGCGGAGAAGGCTTACCGGGAACTGGATGCCCGATTTGTCAGGATGACCGGCAGACGTCCCTATGCGGACGAGTTCTTCAGGAATATCAGGCCTGCCCGCACGGTCTCCTCGGAAACAACACTGCGGAGAAAACCGCACATCAACGTCCGTCCTAAGCCGAAAGGCCGCAAGATGGGACTCTGAACTAACGGAAAAGATTTATCAACCATTAAAGATTAACGACATGAAGAAAAGAATTCTGACAGCCTTATGCTGTATCTGCCTCCTTTCGGCAGGCAGGGCACACGCCCAATGGGTAGTGACCGATCCCGGGAATCTTGCCCAGGGCATCATCAATGCCGCCAAGAACATCGTCCACACGTCCTCGACGGCTGGCAACATGCTCAACAATTTTCAGGAGACGGTCAAGATTTACAAGCAGGGCAAGGAGTATTATGATGGCCTTAGGAAGGTCAAGAATCTGGTACGCGATGCCCGCAAGGTGCAGCAGACCATCCTGATGGTCGGCGACATCACGGAAATCTATGTGACCAGTTATGAGCGTATGCTCAGTGACCCTTATTTCACCCCTGAGGAACTGAGTGCCATCGCCCTTGGCTACACGAAGCTGCTGGAGGAGAGTGCCAATCTGCTGACGGACCTGAAGACGGTGGTCAACGAGAACGGCCTTTCGATGAACGACAAGGAACGTATGGACATCATCGACCGCTGTTATACCGACATGCTGCAATACCGCAGTCTGGTGCAGTACTATACCAACAAGAACATCGGTGTGTCGTACCTGCGTGCCAAGAAACAGAATGATCTTGACCGTGTGATGGCTCTGTACGGTTCACCCAACGAACGCTACTGGTAATTTCAGGGAGGATTGCTTATGGTATTGTTGGCTGTGAATTTTGACAATCTGCACCAGATCCTGCAAAGTCTGTACACGGACATGATGCCGCTCTGTTCGCAGATGACCGGCGTGGCCAAGGGCCTTGCCGGATTGGGAGCCCTCTTTTATGTGGCGTATCGTGTCTGGCAGTCACTGGCCAGGGCCGAACCTATTGACGTGTTCCCTTTGCTGCGTCCGTTTGCTCTGGGTATCTGCATCATGTTTTTTCCGACCATCGTGCTGGGTACGCTCAACAGCATTTTGTCACCCGTCGTGACCGGAACGCACAGGATTCTGGAGACGCAGACCTTTGACATGAATGAGTATCGGCAGCAGAAGGACAAGCTGGAGATTGAGGCAATGCGGAGGAATCCCGAGACGGCCTACCTGGTGGACAAGGAGGCTTTTGACAACAAACTGGATGAACTGGGAGCTCTGGACGCTATCGAGGCTTGCGGTATGTATGTGGACCGTGCCATGTACAACATGAAGAAGTCCGTGCAGAATTTTTTCCGTGAGCTGCTGGAACTGATGTTCAATGCGGCCGCGCTTGTGGTGGACACGCTAAGGACATTCTTTCTGATTGTCCTTTCCATTCTCGGACCGATTTCCTTTGCCATTTCGTGCTGGGACGGCTTTCAGGCCTCGCTGAGCCAATGGTTTGTCCGCTATATCAGCATCTATCTGTGGCTGCCCGTCTCTGATCTTTTCAGCAGCGTGCTGGCACGCATACAGACCCTGATGCTTCAGAGGGACATCGAGCAGCTGTCCGACCCCAACTTCATTCCGGACAGTTCCAATGCCGTGTACATCACGTTCCTGATTATCGGCATCATCGGGTATTTCACGATTCCGACCGTGGCCAACTGGATTGTTCAGGCCGGTGGAGGTGCAGGAAATTACGGCAAGAACGTGAATCAGGCTGCTTCCAAGACAGGCTCCATTGTGGGCGGTGCCGCAGGTGCTACTGTAGGAAATGTGGCCGGAAGACTAATCAAGTAACAATCATAAAACGAATAAGAATGGAATTCAAATCATTGAAAAATATCGAGACCAGCTTCCGGCATCTGCGCCTGTTCGGAATAGTCTATCTGGGTGTCTGCACCCTGCTTGTGGGCTATTCCGTGTGGAAGGCATACAGTTTTGCCGAAGCCCAGCGCCAGAAGATCTATGTGCTGGATGAGGGGAAGTCGCTCATGCTCGCCCTCTCGCAGGACCTGGAGCAGAACCGTCCCGTAGAGGCAAGGGAACATGTCAGACGTTTCCACGAATACCGGCGGAAGGTCCGCGTCGGTAATGCGCCGGGCCATGCCGAACTGGTTGTCGAACATGAACTCGACGAGCTCGGTGAGCACGCCGTCCTTAGCGCGGAAAATATTCTGGAACGTGCTGTTGGAAACATCCGCCTTCTGTACGATCTCGGCGACGGTCGTTTTCTTGTAGCCCTTTTCCAGAAACAGCTTTACGCATACGGTGAGGATCCGCCGTTTGGCGGGCAGACTGGCACTTGTGATAGCGATGGGAACCACTTCCTTTGGAAACATATCAACTATAAGTATACCATTAAGGTAGGAATAAATGCAAGGGGAAACCTGTCGAATATCCGCAAAAAAGGAAGCAGCGCCGCCGTCACAAGGACAAAACGACGCTGCCGGAGTGAGAGAAAGTACAAAGTCAGTCTGTGGCCGCCGCGGACGCGGGAAGCGCGTATTTGCGGGCGTAGCGGTTAAATTCGCGGATGAAGTCGGAGCTCTCAAGACGCGTGGCGCGCAGCGACTCGTGAAGGTTGAGATTGTGCTGCGCCGTATCGATGACGCACCCGGCAATATTGGAGCAGTGGTCGGACGTGCGCTCGAGACCGGTGAGAAGATCGGAGAGGATGAAGCCGAGCTCAATGCTGCACCCGCCCTGCTGTAAGCGCCGGATGTGGCGCGTGCGCATCGATTCCTTGAGCTGATCGATGACCTGCTCGAGCGGCTCGACCTCGGCGGCGATGGAGCTGTCGTTCTTCTCGAAGCACGCAAGGGAAAGATCGAGAATTTCGCTGACCGCCCCGGAGAGCACCGAAAATTCGGCGACGGCGCTCGGAGAGAATGTGAGATTCTTGTCGCGCAGCTCCTCGGCGGATTCGAGCGTGTTGACGGCGTGGTCGGAGATGCGCTCAAAATCGCCGATGGATTTCAAAAGAGCGGCGGCCTCTTCGCTTTCCGCGGTGCCCATCTGCTCGGCGCTGAGCTTTACGAGATAGGTGCTGAGAATGTCCTCGTAATGGTCGCACAGCTCCTCGTCCTGCCGGATCCTCTCGGCGAGAGCGGGGGAGCAGCTGTCGATCGCGGTGAGGGAATCCTTCAGTGCGCGCACGGCGTGCTCGGCCATGTCTGCGGCAACGGCGCGGCTCCGGGAGAGCGCCAGCGCCGGTGTTGCGAGCAGGCGCTCGTCCAGCTCCACGCGCTGTTCCTTCTCGCCGCTGTCCGGTACGATCCGGATGGCGAGCTTTTCAAGCAGTCCCCCGGCGGGCAGGAGCATGGCGGTGCAGAGAAGGTTGAAGGCCGAATGGGCAATGGCGATGCCGGAGCGGGTCGCGGCCTCGTCGAGCAGCGCCGGGGCGAGCGCTGTTCGCACTACGGTGAATACCGTGAGCAGGACGACAACGCCGATAACGTTGAACATCAGATGCACCACGGCGGCGCGGCGCGCGTTTTTGTTCGTGCCGATGGAGGAGAGGAGCGCCGTCACGGTCGTGCCGATGTTCTGGCCCATGATGATGGGGATCGCTGCGGCGTAGCTCACCGCGCCGGTGGCGGAGAGCGCCTGCAAAATGCCAACCGAAGCCGAGCTCGACTGGATGATGCCCGTGAGCACCGCGCCGGCCACCACGCCGAGCAGCGGTTTTTTGAACGCAAGGAAGAGATTAACGAACACCGGGTCATTGCGCAGCCCCGATACCGCGCTGCTCATCGTCTCCATGCCGAACATCAGCGTGGCGAAGCCGAGCAGGATGACGCCGGAATCCTTTTTGCGGCTGCTTTTGCAGAAAAGATAAAGGACGATGCCGATCACGGCGAGGATCGGGGTAAAGGAGGTCGGCTTGAGGAGGCGGACGAGCACGCTCGTGCCGTCAATGTCGCCGAGACTCAAAAGCCACGCCGTTACGGTCGTGCCGACGTTTGCGCCCATAATGACGCTGATCGACTGGCGCAGCGTCATCAGTCCGGAGTTTACAAAGCCGACGACCATAACGGTCGTTGCGGAAGAGCTTTGGATCACGGCGGTCACGCCGAGACCGGTGAGAAAACCGGCGATGGGCTTTCCGGTCATTTTGTCGAGCAGGGAGCGGAGTTTCCCTCCGGCGCGCCGTTCGAGCGCCTGCCCCATCAGACTCATGCCGAAAAGGAACAGCGCCAGGCCGCCGAGCATCGTAAGCGTGTCAAAAATGTCCATAAATTATCCTTTTCCTGATATTTGTTTTACAAAATCAGCGTAGCAGAACGAATGTTAAATGCGCTACGGTTTTTTTGTAAAATCCTTGTTAAACGAAGATCGCCCCGCGGCACGGCCGCGAGGCAATTTTTTGAAGTTATTCGTCTTTCTTTTTCGCGCGTTTTTTCGGCAGCGGCGTGATCGGCTCGAGGACTGCAATCACGCTGCGGACGAGTTCCCGGTTTTCGATGTCGAGAATATAATGCACCTTGGCGCCCTCATAGGGAATGCCGTCGGGCGCGCCTTCCATAAGAGAGGCGAGCTCCGGCACTTTTTTCACCATGACGGTGTTGTCGCACACGAGAAGGATCGGTTTGGCGTTTACGTACACCATATATTCGCCGAACATTTTCCTATAGGTGACGTTCTCGATCCCGTCAAGCTGTTCACAGACAAATTCTATATACTCTTTGGATGTTGCCATAGACACTCCTTTTATTTTGCCCAATCGGTAAGCCGCTTTTCGAGCAAGGCAAGCATGGCGCGGCTCTCCTCGCGGCTTTCCCGGGCGGCGGTGAGATAGATCTTGAGCTTCGGCTCCGTGCCGGAGGGACGCACAACAACTTCGCCGCCGTCGAGAACAAAGCGCAGCACATTGGAGCGCGGAAGCCCTGTTTCGTCCCGGTCGTAGTCGATGACCTGCCGCACGGCTTCGCCCGCCAGCTCCGCCGGGGGCGAGAGACGGAGAGAATCGAGCAGCTCCGTCATATGCGCGAAGCCTGCCGAGCCCTCAAACGTAAAGGATAGGAGCTTCGCCTCAAAAAAGCCATATTGCGCGTACAGCGCTTCCAGCGTGTCCGCGAGCGTTTTGCCCTGCGATTTATACCAAACGAACATCTCGCAGATGAGAAGCGAGGCGTTCACCGCGTCCTTGTCACGCACAAAGCTGCCGCTCAGATAGCCGTAGCTCTCCTCAAAGCCGAAAATGTACCGGCCGGCTTCCCCGGCCTTTTCGAGAAGCCCGATCTGTTCGCCGATGTATTTGAACCCGGTCAGAACGTTCCGCAGCTCCACGCCGTAATGCGCGGCGATCTTCTCCGCCATGGGCGTTGTGACGATGGTTTTTACCGCCACGGGGCGCTCCGGCATCGTGCCGTTCGCCCGGCGCATCCGGCAGACAAAGTCGAGCAGCAGCACGCCCATTTCGTTGCCGGTGATGAGCCGGTAGCCCGCGGCAGTCTTCACCGCCGCGCCGACGCGGTCGCAGTCCGGGTCCGTGGCGAGCAGCAGTTCGCTGCCCGTTTTCTCCGCCAGACGCAGCCCGACGGAGAGCGCCTCGCGGATCTCCGGGTTGGGGTAGGGGCACGTTGGAAAATTTCCGTCCGGCTCCGCCTGCTCCGGCGGGATGGTGATGTTCGTAAAGCCGTGGGCGCGAAGGCAGCGCGGCACGCAGGAAATGCCTGTCCCGTTGAGCGGCGTGTATACGATGGAGGCGCTGCGCGAAACGTCCTCCGGCAGGAGCGACGCTGTCGATACCGCGGCGAGATACCGCTCCACGGTGTCCTCGCCAATATAGGCGATGATGCCGGAGGCGAGCCCTTCGGCAAAATCGAGAGTATGGACATCCGCAAAGGGATCCACGTGGTCAATTTCTGACTGAATGGCAGCGGCGGCCTCCGTTGTGATCTGGCAGCCGTCCGCACCGTAGACCTTGTAGCCGTTGTATTTGGCTGGATTGTGACTTGCCGTGACGACAACGCCGCCATCGCAGCGAAGATCGCGCACCGCGAACGAAAGCGAGGGCGTCGGCATCAGGCGGGGATAAATGTACACGCGAATGCCGTTCGCGGCAAAAACACCCGCCGCAGTCTCGGCAAAGAGCCGGGAGTTGATGCGGCTGTCATAAGCGATGGCGACGGATGGGGCGGCAAAATGCGCCTTGAGATAATTGGCATAGCCCTGCGTGGCCTTGCCGACGGTGAAAACATTCATGCGGTTCGTGCCCGCGCCGAGCACGCCGCGCAGTCCGCCGGTGCCGAATTCCAGCTCACGGTAAAACCGGTCCTCGATGGCGGCATCGTCGCCGCGGATGGCTTCCAGCTCCTCGCGGAGCGCCGGGTGTCCGGCAGCCTTTTCCAGCCACAGCCGGTAAAGCGCGTTTATATCCATCGTAAATACCTCCCAAACTCTCTTTTTTATAGTCCCCCGATCAGACGTGGATCAGCAGACCGATAAGGAGCAGATGCGCGGGGTAATAGAGATAGAAGAACCATTTCATAAACCGGTTCACGGCGGGGCTTTTGCCGCGCTGCCCGTTATAGAGCCGCAAAACCGGCAGCGAGAGCGCAACGCCCATCTGCAAAATGCCGTACACGCGGTCGATGGCAAAGAAATATACGACCGCATAGAGCGCGACATAGAAAAGAAGCCAGAAGCCCTGCTTTTTGAGCTCGCCGCGGTTCGTGCCGAACGCCATGACGCAGAGCGAGGCGATGCAGCTCCAGTCGCTCGGGAAGCTCACAAGGCAGATGAGCAGAATGAGCAGAACCCGCACCGCGCCGGACGTGATCTTTTTGCTTTCCGCGACGCGCAGCATCACAAGACCCCACGCGAGCGACCACATAACGCTCATCTGGTTTAGCGCGCCGCCGTAATAAAACGGAATAAAGGAGCGCCAGTCGATGAAATCGTGCGAGGAATATATGTAGCAGAAATGCGAGATCAGCGCGAAAATGAAGAGCCGCGCGGTATACTTGCGGATGTTCCGCGTGTAGTGATACCCCTCGGCGATGCAGTAGCACATGATCGGGCACGTGATGCGCCCGATGATATGCATGAGCAGGGGGAGAAATTCCTTCGGATACCCCGGAAACACCGCCCACGCGATGTGGTCGACGGTCATCGCGGCGATGGCAATGAGCTTTATGGCGTTGGAGCTGAGCGGGTTTTTCTCTGTGAGGGGCATAGTTTTTCCTCCTGCCGGTGATGTCATCAGTGTATCCCTGGCAAGGGGCGCTGTCAAGCATGGGCATGTTCCGGGCGGCGTTTGACCGCGGATTGCAATAAACGCGAGGCAATGATAAAATGATCTTAATCGCTTATGCAATACATAGGGGGGAAAAGATGACATGATAATCACACATGAATATCCCATCTGCGAATACGATACCGCCAGAGATCCAATTATTCACCCGACAGATTTTCTGGATAAATGTCTTCCGAAAAAATGCATTATTACATTTTTTCGAAAAGAACTGGAAAAATTCGCAGGGGAGCACAAACTGCCTGTGATCGGCCAACTTCACTCGGAGGTTCTCGATATACCGATCTACAAATATGAAAACGGAGAGAACCCTCTTTGCATCACCATGCCGTTCAGCACGGCACCCGGTGCCGCCGGAACGATCGAAGAGCTTCATGCCATGGGATGCGAAACGTTTGTGGTATGCGGCGCTGCAGGGGCACTGACACAGGGGAGCACGCTTGGCGAGATCATTCTCCCGGCTTCGGCGATACGGGACGAGGGAACATCATTTCACTACATTGCCCCTTCACGGGAAATCTCGTGTCATAAAGAAGCGCTGGAAAAAGCGCAGAGGGCGTTGTCCGAGATGGGAGTGCCGTTTGTGCTCGGAAAAACATGGACGACGGATGCCATGTACCGCGAAACACCCGAAATGATCGCGCGACGGAGGGACGAGGGCTGCGTGACGGTCGAGATGGAAACGGCAGCGTTTTTTGCTGTAGCAAAGTACTATAATATTCCGCTCGTACAACTCCTGTATGTTGGGGATGATGTGAGCGGCACGGCGTGGGATCCCCGCGGTTGGAACACCCAAAAAACCGTCCGGGCAAGCTTGATCGATTGCTGCATCGAACTGGTTCGGAAAATATAAAAAAGCCTGTAATCGCAACGATTACAGGCTTTTTTGGAGCTGTTACCCAGATTCGAACTGGGGACCTCATCCTTACCAAATTATAGAGCCATAGATAGAAAAAACGCCGGAAATGCTTGATTTTTCAATGCTTTCCGGCGCTTTTTCCTGTTTTTTCGGCGGCGGAAAACCCGGGAAAACGGGGGCAAACCCCCGCAGAAAACCGCCGCTTCAAGGCACATCCGGGGGCATTAAGGGTGTGCTTGGGGGTGTCAGCGCGGGGCAAAAACGGCGTTGATATCGTCGGCAAGATCCTCCGGCGCGTGGCCCATTAGGTCGGTATAGATCTTGATCGTGACCTTTGGATCGGCGTGACCCGCGAGGTACTGCACACGCTTGAGCGGCACGCGGCCGAGGATGAGGCGCGTGATGTAGGTATGCCGGAGGACGTGCGGCGTGACATTGAAATCAATGGACACGACGGCGTTGTGGTTGCGGATCTTATCGCCGAGCCGCTTGACTTCTTCGACCGTTACCGTCTCGCCGGTGACGGGGTCTTTCCTTTTGCGCTGCACTGTTCCCGTGCTGCGGGCCTCCACAGCATGCCAGGCGTTTGTGTATGATGAGTAGCTCCATGGTGTGCCGTCAGCCTTTGCAATCACAGTGCGGCTGCGCATGACGTTCTCCGGCAGCTTTGCGGCGGACTTTGCCGCGCGCAGCGCGTCGGCCAGCTGCGGCGGGATAGGCACCGTGCGCGCCGCAGCGTCGCTCTTGAGGTCGTCGGAGATCTCCGGCTGATTGTTTTTGATCCAGCGGCAGGCGCGGCGGACGGTGACGCTCGGCACGTCGCCGAGCTCGACGCAGTCCCATTGCAGGCCGACGATCTCCTCGCGGCGCATGCCGGTGTAAAGGCCGAGCATGATGAAGAGCCAGACCGGGCAGCCGGTCACAGCTTCGAGCAGCGTCTCTTCCTGGGCGCGCGTGAGCGCGTCTTTTTTCTTTGCGCGCTTCCCGCCTGGCTGCAATTTGGAGGCGGGATTTTTCCGAATCACGTCCGATTCAGCAGCGGCGGCAAACAGACGCTTGAGAACCTGCGTCGTTTTTTCCTGCGCACCGCGGGAGAGGTGGGCGCGCGTGGCCATGACGTCGGCCAGATCGTCGGCGGTGATCTCCCCCATACGGCGCTGGCCGATCACCGGGCAGATCACGCGGTTGAGCTGATCGGCGACGGTCTCACGCTGCCGTTCGCTCTTACCTGCCGTATCGCGGGCGAACCACGCCGCGGCGTACTGCCAGACGAATGGATCCGCGGCGATCTTTTCCTCCGCCGCCCAGCTCGCGCGCAGCTCCGCGACGGCGAGATCGCGCTCGGCGATCGTCCGGCCGTACACGTCGTGGTACTTCCCGTCCGGGCCCTTGATGCGCTTCCGGTAGCTTCGCGCCGAGCCGTACCGCGCCTCAGCTTTCCGCGCCATTAGTCAACGCCGATCCAGAGCTGCGGATGCTCGCCGCCTTTGGTGAGAATGGCGCAGATCTTCTCGCCGCGGTTGATCTTGTCGCGCATCATGTCCTGCAGTTTCCCGCGGTTCAGATAGCCGACAAGCCCGCCACCATAGACAGCCTTGACAGCGCCGCTGTCGTAGGGGTTCTCAGGCTCGGTTTCGAGATCAATCTCGCTGCCGACATCCGGCACGGGATCGCACTCGCCCTCCGGACGGAAAAGGCGCACGGCGCTGTATTCATAACGGTATGTGCCGGAAGGAACAATAGCGTCCCCTTCTTCCTCTGTGTCCGAATTGGACACGCGCATCGTCATTGTGGGGCGCACCGCAGCAGCCGGAGTCGGCGCCGCAGCGGGCGCGGCTTTCTCTGCTTTTCTCGGCGAGATGTTAACACCGAGGCGGGAGAGCCACGAGAGGACAACACCGGCGACGATCAGCACGCCCACAAGGATGCTGACGATCCCGATGAAAATATGATCCTTGAAATTCTCGCCGGTTGGCCCGATGATGAAAAAAGCAGCGACAAAGAGAAGAACTGCGGTTTTCCATGCTTTATGCTTTTTCACGGTGCGGCCTCCTATTTCTTCCTCCGGCGTTTTTGCCGGGAGTTATAGATTATTAAGCCGGCAATGCCGGCGGTGACGGCGGCCATCACGGTCATGCTCACGATCGCGGGCGTGTCCCACGTTCCCCGGTAAAAGCCGACGGCGTGACTGTTGATGTCCATCACGATGCAGCGGCCGCCGAAGATCAGCGCAAGGGAGCCGAGGATGACGATGAGCCGGTCCTTGCGTTCGTTGTCCTGCCGTTCGTGCTCCAGCCGAAGCTGCGTGAGCTCCAGCTCGTTCCGGTGCTCCTGCGGCTCGTCCGGCTCAATGCCGAAATAATCGTCGAGAGATACGTGCAGCACGCGGCAGATCGCGCCGACGGTGTAAACGCTGGGTGCCTTCGTCGTGCCGGACAGGCAGCCGCCGACCGTCCGCATGGGGACGTCGGCTTCGTCGGCAATTTCCTGGTAAGTCATTTTCCCTCGCTTTTGATCGCAGATCTCTTGGATTTGCAAAATCCCGCCTCTTTTCTGCCAGATTCCGCCGGTGAAGGGCTGAATGCTGCCGAAAAACGGCGGGATCGTGTATTGTGAAACTATCCCGTCCGCGGTACGATTTACCCGCGAACGAGAAAAAAACGACGAGGTGAAAACATGATGGAGGAAAAAAGCCAGCAGGAGCGCATCAACGAACTTTACCGTCAGCTTTCCCCGGAGAATCGCCGCCGGGCGGCGGCGTTTGTTGACTCATTAAAAGAAGACGCAGATAATCCTCTACCCGCTGCCGATTCTCCGGCGTGAGGTCGGAGACATCCAGCGTGAGCTCGTCGGGCTGACCGGCGGGCTCTTCTTTTTTTCTGTCGCTGCGGCAGAGCAAATAGTCCGCCGAGCAGTCGAAGATCTCGCAGAGGCGGTTAATCATTTCGGTGTCGATCGTTCTTATGCCGACTTCATAATTCGATATTGCCGTTCTTCCGATATGCAGAAGGCTTGCCAATTCGGACTGCTTCATGCCGGCAGCCGTGCGAAGCTCTTTAATACGATTCAAGCAAACCACCTCCGCATAGCGAGATTATACAATACAAGCTTCTCAATTTTAAGCGTTAGTCACAAATCGTGACAAAAAAGTTGAGTAGCGCTTGACATTTCTCTATGCGTGGCGTATCTTAAAGACACGCCACAGAGCGTGACACTAAGGAGGAGAAACGAATGGCGAGATACATCGACCGCGACAAGATCGAATACGAATTGATTCTCGCCGCGAACGGGCATTTTGTCGTAGCCGCTCGAAAGGAGTTAATTGACCGGCTTCCGGTCGAGGACGTTGAGCCGGCGAAGTCCATCACCGCTGCAGACATCAAAAAACAGGCGGACGACGAAAGAAGAAAGTGGAACACCGTAGCGCTTGCCTTTTTCTCGCTGGGGCTTGGCTTGGCTCAAGCTGCCCGGTTAGTGGCAGAGATACTCCGCAATATCCTTAATTAACCCGAGGACGCCGAGCACCGCGCCGATCCACGCGACAATCAGCGTGACGATATCACGTTTTTCTTTGCGGAGCGTCCGCTCGTACTCTTCGATTGCTGCAAGCCCCTTGTCGGTGAGATACGCGAATGACTGGCAGCCTTTTCCGAGCTTTTGCTCAAGAAACCCATTTCGTTCCAGTTGGATTGCAAGATTCGGGTTTTCTTCCTGCGGAATGCAGCTTTCCGGCGAGTCGGCAGCTTTTTTAAGCAGCTTATAGCTTTCTTTACTTATCATTTTAAACACCCCCTGACTTTTCAGCATACCGTACCGGCTGCCGAAAAGCAAGGGAAGAAATCAAGGAGGACTTAAACATTGCGAGGACTTAACACCATGCGCCGCCGTGCGGGACTCACGGTGCCGCAGCTCGCGGAGAAGATGGGCTGCACCTGCTCCGCCATCTACTTCTGGGAGGCCGGGAGGTATTGGCCAAAAGCCGAATGTCTGCCGCGGATCGCCGAGATTCTCGGCTGCTCCATCGACGAGCTGTTTGCCGACCCCAGTGAAGAGCTTACACCACAAAAGGAGGAAACACCATGAAGAGCGAGTTCATGACGATCTACGGCAGGTACAGAAAAGCTGCCGGTCTGACGCAGCTCTCTTATGATGCTGTTGTCAGCGCCGTTTCCAAAGCAATCACCGAGCAGGAGG
>OGYO01000931.1_pt1 | contig 15783 bp, 13 predicted proteins | sample 1576561 | NCBI WGS metagenome assembly OGYO01 (sample SAMEA3541507, study PRJEB24748) | human gut metagenome | biome: human gut; feature: human-associated habitat; material: faeces | place: China | collected 2012 | reverse complement strand
GCTAACAGGCGGATCGCGCCGTCTGAACCGTGCCCATATCGTTGAACTTCTTCGCCAGTGCGCGCAGTTACATGCCGCCGGGCATCGGATTGTTATTGTGACGTCGGGCGCGATCGCCGCCGGACGTGAGCACCTGGGTTACCCGGAACTGCCAGCGACTATCGCCTCGAAACAACTGCTGGCGGCGGTAGGGCAGAGTCGACTGATTCAACTGTGGGAACAGCTGTTTTCGATTTATGGCATTCACGTCGGGCAAATGCTGCTGACCCGTGCTGATATGGAAGACCGAGAACGCTTCCTGAACGCCCGCGACACCCTGCGTGCGTTGCTCGATAACAATATCGTTCCGGTAATCAATGAGAACGATGTATTTTCAATAGCGCCGGGGAAATTTCCTAAAATGGCGCGCATCTCATCCCCGCTCTTGCAGTAGAATTCATCATTGGCAAAATGGAAATGATACGGATCATCCAGCGTCTTTCCCGTGGAAATGCAAAGCTTGATTTCCTGGCTTCTTGCATCTTCCTTTTTCGTATAATGGAAATCGTTTGTCGCAACCAGCCCAAGTCCGTATTCTTTGGCAAGACTTGCCAGTACAGGACGGACAGCCGCTTCTTCAGGAAGACCGTGGTTCTGGATTTCAAGGAAGTAGTTATCCTTGCCAAACGTATTGATGTAGAATTCAATGACCTTCCTTGCCTCATCCATATCGCCATTCAGGATAGCCTGCGGCACTTCCCCGCCTACGCAGGCAGATGTCACGATAAGGCCTTCATGATACTTTTCAAGGAGCTCATGATCGGCTCGCGGGCGGTGGTAATAGCCTTCCGTCCATGCTTTCGAGCATATCTTGATCAGATTCTGATATCCTTCATTATTTTCAGCAAGCAGGATCAGGTGGGCCAGTTTTTCCTTCCCGTTTCCGGACTTGTCAAAGCGGCTTCCCCTCGTGACATAGATCTCACAGCCGATAATCGGCTTGATTCCCTGCTTGATGCATTCCTTATATAAGTAAATGGCGCCGTACATCACGCCGTGGTCGGTAATGGCAAGCGCGGTCTGTCCCATTTCCTTCACATGGGAAACGAGCTCTCCGATGCGGCTGATTCCGTCAAAGAGGCTGTATTCAGTATGCGAATGCAGATGTACGAAAGGATCCAATCTCTTCACTTCACTTTCGGTAATTTAAAAAGCTGTTTTTATCATTTTACCATACGCATAAAGGCAGGCCGCCTGAAAGAAAACACAAAAAAGCTGCAGGTTTCCCCGCAGCCTTATTGCTTACTCGTCTTTTCCGTCTTTTTTGTCTTCCTTGTCGGAAACCTTCTTCAGAACGACGGATGCACCGTTTTTCTCAGCTTCAAACTTGTCTTCTTCCGATAAATGTTCCGAATCAAGAACAATCTTGACGCCCATGCGGTCAAGCATTTCATCGATGGTATGCTGTGTTTTGTATAATTCGCCCATAATATGCCTCCAGGGATTCCCCTTTAAATATGGTCACGCCATTCATATTCCTGCTTTTTCCTGATCTGCTTCCAGACAAATGCGCCAAGCGACCAGACGATGGCAAGGACAAGCAGTGCCGTTCCAGGTGCTGCCGCCATTGCGCTCTTCAAAGCCCCTACTTCTACTTTATAAAGAAGCGGGATCTTCACGGCATAGGCAGAAAGGTAAATGGAAATGGCAAAGAATGAAGATAAATAAGCAGCGGCAAGTCCTACCTTCACATGCCTGCTTCTTGTAAAGAAGAAAGCAACGAGGAAAAGGATAGCTGTTGCGACAAGGCCCATCCAGAAGAAACTTCCGTACATATGGGAACTTCCCACGTTAGATTTGAGAAGTATCGCCAGAATAATGTAAACGACAACCGTCAGGACGCTTGCCACAAGGAATGCAGCGCGGAAGCGCTCACCCAAAGGATTCACCACTTTGACAGCGCCGTAGAGGCATCCAAGCTGGAATGCGGCAAGGATCATCCATAATGCGCAGAAAATACCAAGGACTGTCACAAAGGATCCATCATCCATGATGAAGGATGAACCGGAAAGCCCCATGAGGCCCAGACCCAGGAATGAGAAGATGCTGAATGCCTTCACAACAATGGGAGACGAAAAAGCATCCTGAAGGAACGATGCAGCCAGCCGGAGCAAAGCCCCCAGTACGACGAACACGCAGAGCACGATATTCCCCGAATGGATCGGCGTTTCCGAAGCCGTCGGAATGGCGGCGCTCAGCATGAATAATCCAAGGAAAAACCAAAGTTCATTGCCATCAAGGCCAGGCCTTAAAAGACCGATGATGGCTTTATTTTCTTCACGGTTCCTGCTGACAATCGGAGCCGCAAGGCAAAGGCCCCAGTCCGCTGCCTCCAATATCATATATAGTCCAAAGAAACACAATGGCAGCAATAATGCATTCGATTCCATAAATCCCCTCCGTCAATGTGCCGGCACCTGCCGGAAAATTCATTTCCATACACATTGAAAGTATACCACATCCCCATTATGCGCGACAAAAATATTTCATTTCACAAAAGCAAATCGGGGATTCCATTAGAAAAAGCTGCCGAAGCAGCTTTCCCATTAATTATTTTCAACGCCGAGTTCGTGTTCGATCACGGATGCGATATCATCAATGATTCTTTCGAGCTGGTTGATTTCTTTCCCTTCGCCCATGACGCGGATCAAAGGTTCCGTACCGGATGCACGGACGAGGATGCGCCCGTCGCTTCCCAGTTCCTCTTCGCCGGCCTTGATGGAATCGCTGATCAGTTCATTATCCTGCCAGCCGTTCTTGCTGTACACCCTGACATTTTTCAAGATCTGCGGATAGGTCACCATCAGATGATTCATTTCCGAAAGCGGCTTGTTCCACTTCTCCATGACTTTAAGTGTCTGGACAGCCGTAATGAGACCGTCGCCTGTCGTATTGAATTCCGGGAAAATGATGTGGCCGGACTGTTCTCCGCCGATGGAGTAATTGTGCTTCATCATTTCTTCAAGAACGTAACGGTCGCCGACCTGTGTGGATACGGTCCTGCATCCATGCTCTCTGAGCGCTTTGCCAAATCCAAGGTTGCTCATGACAGTTCCGACAACCATGGAATCATTGAGTCTTCCTTCTTCCTTCATCTCAAGGGCATTGATCAGCATCAGATGATCGCCGTCCAGGACTTCGCCCTTTTCATCAACGAAAAGGCAACGATCTGCATCGCCGTCATTGGCGATGCCGCAGTCAGCACCGAGTTCAACGACGGTCTTCTGCAGTGTTTCCATATGCGTGGAACCGCAGCCGTTATTGATATTCACGCCGTTGGGTTCACGGAAAATGGCAGTCACGTCAGCGCCGAGTTCTCTTAAGATTTCCGGCAGGAAATCGCTGGCTGCGCCATTGGCGGAATCTGTTACGATCTTCATTCCTTCAAAGCTGCAGGTGACAGTAGATTTGACGTAATCCCTGTACTTGGCAGCCAGTTCAGGTCTCTGGCGGATCGTTCCGATGCCGTCGCCTGTCGGGCGGATGATTTCTTCATCATGACGGAGAATATTTTCAATTTCTTCTTCCGTACGGTCCGGCAGTTTGTACCCTCTCTTGTCAAAGAACTTGATCCCATTATCCGGGAACGGATTGTGTGAAGCAGAAATAACGACGCCTGCATCATAGCCTTCCGTTTTTGTCAGATAAGCAACACCAGGCGTTGGAATCACGCCGACGATATCAACATCGATTCCGGATGCGCATAATCCGGCAGAAATGGCAGCGGTCAGCATCGGACCGGAAACACGTGTGTCCATGCCGATCAGGAAACGATGACTTTTGCCTGATTTACAGAAATAAGCGCCAGCCGCGCGTCCCAGCTGGTATGCCAGTTCCGGCATGAGTGTAGAATTGACCAGTCCGCGGACGCCGTCCGTCCCAAATAAAGTAACCATTTAAGTTCCTCCCAAAATCATACAAATAACCTAACAAGCATACCCCTAAAGTATCATTTCGTCAAGATGTACGATTCATACTTTATTTTGCAGTAAAGGAGGGTAAACCTGCCCGAAAGGTACTGCCTGTCAATCCTTCTCTATCTTGATGGTAACCGTTACCTGCGGCACAGCCACGCTTCCTCCCAGAGGAGCCGGTACATTCACCGTCTGAACGACATCCTTGCTTGCTCCCGTCACGTCGATGGGATCGAGCTCGATGGCCTTGTTCTTGTCAAAGTAACTGATCGGAGCCGTTACCGTTGCAACCGGAGGCGTAACGATGACATCCGTAATACGGTAGCCTTTGGCTACTTCACCCTTCGTCGATGCCTTTACCTGAAGGTTCCCGACCTTCTGGTTTTCCTTGACGTTCACAGAAACCTTGACCTGGCTTGGCATAATTTCAAGGCCGGTCACTGTATTTCCGTCAGCATCCAGAATATTGACGGAATCAAACTCGGTGAAGTTCTTGTCTTTTCCTGCAATATTGACAGAAACAACGGCTCTGTTGGCTTCAGAAATCTTGGAAGAGCTGCCTGCAATCATGATGGACCCGGGCGTTACCTTATTGTCCCCCACGGTGAAGTTCGGGTCAGGGTTGCCGAAGATCTCAACCGTAGCCGGCAGGGATTTCACTGCGTACGTATCCACATTCAGATTGAAGAACTGCGGGGATACGGAGAGGACTGTCTCATCGCCCGGAACGGAAACATGGATCTGCGTATTGGGATGATCGCCGTCCGTCACACCAGAAAGATCCACGTAGGCTTTGATATCATCCGTACGGAGAGATATCATATCGCTTCTGGACATCCTGATTTTTACGCGCACCTTCGAAGGCACATTCGTTGCAACAAGCGAACGGTCCAGGTTTCTGACCTCGACAGGAATCGTATATGTGTTTTCCATGACAGGGTTCTGTTCATTCATGACATAAACCCAAAAAGCACAGGCTGCTATTAAACAAAGAAGCTTAGGCAGCCACCACTGCGTTCTTGAATATTTCATTTAAGCGGACTCCATTTCTGCAGCACATCACTGACGCCCTTCGGCTTGCTGCGCATCAGGTAATTTCTAAGGACATTCCTGAGGCTCTCTGCATCCTGGCCGCGATGGATATTGCCGCCATAGGTGTAGGAAACGATCCCTGTTTCTTCACTGACGACGACGACAACGCAGTCTGCCTGCTCAGACATGCCGATAGCAGCGCGGTGGCGCGTGCCCAGTTCGGAAGAAAGACTATGGTCTCTTGTCAGAGGAAGAAGGCATCCTGCTGCCATGACCCTGTTTTCCCTGATGATGACCGCTCCGTCATGAAGCGGTGTATTGACGATGAAAATATTTCCGAGAAGTTCCTTGGAGACAAGGCCCTCGATACGGATGCCCGTATCAATCCTGTCATCAAGGCCGACGCTTCTTTCAAAAACGATAAGAGCACCGATCTTATTGGCTGACATGATCATGGCTGCTTCTACGACATCCCCGATGACATGATCCCATTCCACATCATTCATCATGCGTGAGGAAACGTAGAACTTGCCTCGGCCGATCTGTTCAAGGGCACGGCGGAGTTCCGGCTGGAATACGACGGGGAGGGCGACAATAAGGACCGTCATGAGTTTGTCCAGGATCCAGCTGACGACATGGAGCTGCAGCCATCCGGCCAGGACAGTGAAAATTCCCAGGAAAATGAGCCCTTTCAGAAGAGCTGTCGCGCGTGTATTGCGGATGAGGATATATATACGGTATAAGAAAAATGCAACGACCAGGATATCCAGGACATCCCACAGGCGCATCGTCATGAACAAGCCTTGAATCTGACTCAGCATAAAAACTCCTTTTAAGCTGTATACAATAGTAAACGAATAAATTAGATTGACTCTTTTATTTTAGCATGGATGAAACCAATAGTGAAATATCGATTGCACCATTGATTTATCGGAAATAAATGAAATAGACTGCGGCAAGCGATGCGGCAAAGGTAATGAGCCAGAGGCTTCCTGCCTGCGAGCGCTGCGCTTTCCACCTTGCATTTTTTTCTTCTTCCGTTTCAGGTCTTGTTTCCACTCTCTTCCCCTTCACGCGGCCAAGCATGAAAAGGAGGACAAGCGCAGCCAGTTCAACGGCAACGGCCATACGCAAAGATTCCTCGGAAGGAAAAAGATCGAAAGCAATCAGAAGGCAGGGAAGGAAAATAATTGCCATCAGAAGAAACCGGAGAGGACGATACCAGACCGGATAAATAACGGTTGGTGATTTTTTTCGGGAAGCAGACCACATCCAGATGGTCTCAAGAAATCCTATGGCAAGAAATATCATTAAAAAGTCCATGTGAGCCTCCAAAGAGGAATATATTCTTCACTTATTTTGGCACAGTTTTGGCGATTTGTAAAAGAAAACGTCTATTTCTTCAGCAAAAAAGCTGCGGATCCACGCGAGTTCGCTTTCCGCAGCTTCTTTATTGCTATATGATCACACCTTGCGGGCGCATTCTTCCAGCCTCTTATTGATTCTTCTGCCGGTTGGCGTCATGGCAAGGCCCGCCAGACTCGTTTCCCTGAGTTCCACAGGAAGTCTCCTGCCCACATCGTTCAAAGCTTCAATGACTTCGTCGGGAGGTATGACGCTTCTGATGCCGCTCATGACCATTTCAACCGATGTCAGGGCGTGTACGGCATGGAATGCATTTCTCTTCACGCAGGGGACTTCGACAAGACCGCCCACCGGATCGCAGACAAGGCCTAAAATGTTCTTGACGGCAAGGGCAAAGGCATGCCCCATTTCCTCGGTCGTGCCGCCGATCAGATCGACAGCGGCCGCCGCTGCCATTCCGCAGGCCGTCCCGCATTCTGCCTGGCATCCGCCGACAGCGCCGGCAATCGATGCTTTCTCGGCAACGATTCTTCCTACGGCACCTGCCGTAAAGAGAGCTCTTGTAATATCTTCCTCACCAAAGTTTTCTTCTTCGGAAACTGCAGCAATGACAGCCGGAAGTATGCCGCAGGCACCTGCTGTCGGGCAGGCAACGACCCTGTGCATCTTCGCATTCGATTCCGCGGTTGCCAGCGCATAAGAAGCAGCCCTCTGGCAGATGGGGCTTAAGAAACGCATCTTCCCGTGATAGAGACGGCTTGCATCTCCTCCGACGAGGCCGCTTGCCGATTTTCCTGTATCAGACAGTCCCTGACGAATTGCATTCCTGAATACAGGAATCGTCTTTTTCATGCGGTTCCAGACTTCCTCACAGCTTTTTCCGCTCTCTTCTGCTTCTGCCCGGCAGGCAATGATGCCCGGGGAGCATTCCGCTTTATCTGCCAAATCAAACAATTCTTTCAGAGAATGATAAGTATACACAATAACCTCCTCTATATAATTTCAAGCGTCATTGCGCAGGATATATTCGGATTTGCCTTTTCGATACGTGCGGCCAGCTCTTTTGGTACATACTGGTCCGTATGGATGATCATGACAGCTTCCGTTCCCTTTCCCTTGCGGAAAAGGCGCATAGTTGAAATATTGATGTTTTCTTGAGCCATGATAGCGGATACATCGGCTACAATGCCCGGCACATCATGATGGCGTGTCAGGAATGTATATTCCTCGCCGTTGATTTCCACATCATAACCGTCTATTTCAGTAATCATGACGCGGCCGCCCCCAAGGGATCTTCCCACAACGGAGACCTTTGTACCGTTTACGCCTTCCGCATCAATTTTTGCTACATTGGGATGCCCTGCAACTTCATTGGAAAGGGAGAATGCAATATCGATTCCCTTCTCCTTTGCCGTTTCAAGCGCAGTCCTTATGATTTCGCTGTCAGGCGCATAGCCCATAAGGCCGGCCGCCAGAGCGCGGTTCGTACCGTGGCCCTTTCCTGTCTTTGCAAAAGAGCCGTACAAAGTAATGTGCGCTTTCTTCAATGGTTCTCCCAGGATGCGGCTGGCGATCAGGCCTATGCGCGCTGCTCCTGCCGTGTGAGAACTCGAAGGACCAACCATGATTGGTCCGATAATATCAAAAATACCCATGTTTCCCCCTTTTTTGGAAAGAAAAAATCTGCCGTTTCCAGCAGATCTCCCTTGACCTCGTGACAGTCTGCCCTCTATGGGATCCTGCATCGACCATAAATCGTTTAAGGCTGTCACTATTATATATTTTTATCATTGAATTGTCTATATAAGTTATAGTTCTTGTTCACTACATCGATATTCTTCTGAAAATGACATATTCTCATTTCCATTTGGTATTTACATCCAGTGGCTTAAATCAAAATCTTCGCCGATGGTTTCCCTGATGCAGATCTTTGCGATGTACATGCCCATGAGTGTCAGGGACGAGCGTCTCAGCATGCTGTTATCCCAGGCTTCGCGCATTTTTTCCAGTTCAGGAGAAATTTTGCCAAGCGTGTATTCCATTTCCTTCTTGTCATAAGGAACCGGTCTTGATTCCACGATGGCCAGGATGCCTTCCCTGCGGCCCGTATCCTCGATTCCCATATCATTCATCAGTTCGGAAAGCATGGATTCATCGACAGCAGCCGGCTTGTAGTAAGAATTATACAAGCTGGAGACGATGGACCCTTCCGGCCATGACGGATAGACGGAAAGGAGTTCTGCCTTCATGCAGCCCCTGAATGCGAAAATGAGCGGGTAGGAATCATGCAGTACCTGTCCGAATGCGATATCCTTGTTTTCAAGGGATACGCAGTGCAGGTATTCAAGCTGCTGATAACCGCTGTATTCATCGGGAAGCTTTCCGACAAACGGAACGACATACTTCTCGGTGTAGGATTTGAGGTGGCCTGCATCGTAATTGTCTGTATTTCTAGAGTAATGGAAAAGAAGAAGGAGCGCAAGGGCATGGAATTCGCTCTCATCCATGCGCGGCATAGCGCGGAGCGCATCATAGGCAAGAATGGTCTTCGTATCGGAACGGCTGCCATGCGCTACATCATAGAACGCGTCATTCACCATTTCAAGAACGGTGTCGGTCGGCATCATGACATAGGTGCGCTGTGCATTCTGGAGCGCTTCCTGCACCATGATATGCGTCAGCGTATCCACAGCTTCTTTTCTTCTCATATGGAGCCCGTCGATCAGGCGGTGCGTCACTTTCCTTGTATCCTGCTCAACCGTATGGGAAACGGCGCCGTAGCGGTTCAGGAAATGTTTGACAAAGTATTCTTCAAGGAAATCCACATCCGGTTCCTCATTGAGGATGACAGGATTGGGTTCTGGCGGGAACGGTCCCTTGGCATGCGGCACAGGATCCCTTTCTGCCGTTTTTTCCAGTTCTTCCTTGGAGAAAATTTTCGTCTTCTCCTCATCGGCTTCGGCTTTCTTCGTCTTTCCAAGCCTTGGTGGAAGAATCTGCGTCTTCTCATCCGTATAGAGCTTCTTTTCCTTATGCGGTTCGCTCTTGGGGAGAGGCACCTTCTTTACAATGTCTTCCCGTGAAGGAACTTCGGATGCCTTCTTTTCTATTTCACGGTGATCAGCCGTTTTCTTCCTTCCCGGCACGCCGAAAAACATCATGTAGCAAATAAAGGAGAAAAGCAGCGCGACAGCTGCCAGTACGAGATACGGGATTATAAACATGAATTCACCTGATTTTCCATTACATTCGATTACACAAAATTCAGTTACATGGTATCATACTTTGCCATCGACTTCAAATAAGGGATAAAAATCAGGAAAACCGGTCATGACTTTTCATTCTTTTCCCAATGGTATAATTAAATTATATAAGGTAGAAATTAGAAAGGACCCATTATGGATAAAATCACTCTTGTTTCCAAAGGCGCGAGCCTTTCCATTTCGGATGAGAAACTGCTGATAGAATTCGACAGGGACATGAATTCCCTTTCCACCGCCCTCTGGGCAGGCGGATACAGAAGCATACGGTCTGCTCTTAATCAGAAGCTGACCGGGTATTATGAATCCCTTCAGGATTTCCCGGGAGGGTCGGTTGAGTCATACCTGAAGATCTGCGCAGAAGAAGTCACAGAAAGCCCTGAGAAATGTCCTTCCCTTCTGACCGCTGCCCGCGTCAGGCTCTATTCCCATAAAGTGCTTTCCGCGGGCGGCATGACCATAGAGGCCGTTACAACAGGCGGTGTTGAAAAGACAGCCTGCCGCGCTTCTTCCCCTGCCCTTTACAGGGAAGAAGACGAGCATTTCTTTCCGGTCGGAACAATCAACATGATGATCATTGCCAGCGGCTTCCTTCCCGAATGTGTCATGGCAAGAGCCCTGATTACACTGACGGAAGGAAAATCCGCTGCCCTTCAGGACCTTGGGATCGCTGATGTCAATAACGGCCTTCCTGCAACAGGAACATGCACAGACGGCATTACCCTCATCTGTGATCCAGAAGGGAAAAAATACACGGATGCCGGATCTTTTTCCCTCCTGGGCTCTCTTCTTTCAAAGGCCGCCTATGAGTCGGTCAGGGACTGCATAGAAACATATGACCATCCCTGGAATGCCTCTTCCCTGCTAAGGACGCCTCCTGCCCAGGACATTGACCGCTTGAGAAAACTCTCTGAAAAAAGCTGATCCGGCAGGCTTCCATTTACGGAGCATAAGTAATATTAGACAAAAGCACCATGCTTTGCTATGATTGGAAAAGATGATTCCATGTAATGAATAAAAGGAGTTGGTAAGGCTATGCCCTATGACGAGCGGACCATCGAAGAACTAAGTGAATCGGCAGAAATTACCCCTATGGGGATACAGCTTGAGGTGAATGCAGAAATATTCCAGACCATTCACAACCTGCTCTGCACTCTGAAAGGTGAGAAGGCCATACAGCCGGCAGATGAAGCGCGCCTTTATAAGCTCTGGCGTATGACCATCCATGAAATGTCTCTGATCGAACTCCGCAAGGGACATGGTCTTGCTATGTCTGCGCAAGTCGGCATGCTCAGGGAAGCTTATGCCATCGAAACGAAATACGTGCAGGATCAGATATTCCGTCCTGTGACAAGCGCCAAGCTGACGCGCCAGGTGATTGAAAAGGAAAGCAGGTTCGATCCTGCTGAAATGGATGATTTTTTTGAAAAGACGGTCTGGCCTTCTGTCACTGAAGGAAAGACGGGCCACAAAAAACATCCCACTGCCTTTATCATCGCAGGCCAGCCCGGATCAGGAAAAACCCGCATGTCATCCATGGTCATTGAAGACTATGACGGCGATATCATCCAGTCCATGAGCGACAACTTCCGCGGTTTCCATCCGCGCTACAAACAGCTTCTGAAGAAATACGGACAGTACGCTGCCTGCTTCTCCATGGCGCAGGGCCAGTACCTGTCTGACCTTACGATGAAGAAAGCGGGAGAAGAAGGCTACAACATCCTTCAGGAAGGATCGCTGGAAAATGTAGCCCACACGATGAATTACATCAGCTACCTGACTTTGTCTGTAGAAGAAATGAAGAAAGCTATTCAAACGATGAATTACATCAGCTACCTGAAGGAAAAGGGTTACACCATCTGCGTTCTTCTAAGGGCCTGCCCCAAGAAGGAAAGCTGGAAGGCCATCCATCAGCTCTTCCTCCAGCAGAGACTCAAAGCGCCTGGACTCTCCCGCCTGATCACCAAGGAATTTCATGATAAAGCATGCCTCTCCTTCCTTTCTGCAACGAATGATCTTGTTGCCCAGAATCTGATGGACAGGCTCATCATAAAAAGTCCGAAAGGGCTCCTTTACGACAGTGACGACATGCCGACGGAAAAAGTCAGCGAACTTCTTTCCAAGCGCATGGTTAAATAAACACAGAGGCTGTGACAAAATGTGCAATCATTTATTCACAGCCTTCTTTTTATTGAATGACACGAGGAAGGGAACGACCCCGCATTGCTGAAGGCCTGAAAAAAAGGCAGGCAGCATGACTGTATTCCGTCCCTTTTTCATGAGGTTATGAATGAATGCGAAAGAACTTTTAGTCAAAACGGCTGCGTCCTTGCAACTCGATGCCTGCGGCGCAGCATCAGTGAATTTTTCTGAAAAACTTTCAGAAAGGCTTACTGAAGCAGGAACCATTCCCCTTGCGCCCGCTGACATAAAGGAACGGATAGATACGGAAGCCCTCCTTCCGGGGAGCCGCTCCTTTTTTGTCATCCTTTTCCCCTACCGCCCATCCCACAAGGAGGAAGGAAATATTGCGCTGTATGCAAGAGGGCTTGATTATCACAAAATGATCCAGTCCTACCTTGACCGCATTATCGGCGTGATGAGAAATGCATATCTGGAAGCAAGATTCAGGGGCCTTGCCGATACGTCCCCCATGGTCGACCGCTGGCTTGCCTATGCTGCAGGGCTTGGATTTTTCGGGAAGAATCACTGCATCATCAATCCAAAGTACGGCTCCTTCTTCACCATCGGATCCATACTGACGACCCTTGAGCTTTCGCCTGATTCCCCGCTCGATCTTTCCTGCGGCGAATGCAGGGAGTGCTTCTACCACTGCCCGGGCCACGTCATCCGCGAGGATTCCTTCGATGTATGGCACTGCAAATCCTACCTGACGCAGAAAAAGGAAGCGCTGACTGAAGAAGAGGAAAAAATCATCGCAAGGACGCCTCTTATTTTCGGCTGTGATGAATGCCAGCTCTGCTGCCCGTTCAACAAGAACGCCGCCGTCTCCCCTCTTCCCGAAATCAGGGAAAACAGGCTTCCCTTCCTTACCCGTGAGAAACTGGAATCCTATTCCAACCGTTCCTTTGACAAGGAAATGAGGGAATATGCTTTTGCATGGAGAGGAAGAAAAGTGCTTCTTAGAAATCTGGATCTTACAGAAAAAGATTCCGGAAAATAATTCAACAGAAAGGGGCTTTAGCAAAATGACTGTTCATTTTGCTAAAGCCCCTTTTATATACTCTGTTTTGTATCCTGTTTTAGAAAGAGAACAGGCTGATCTGTTCCTCATCAGGCATATTTTTCAGAATGCCCATGGAATCCATGGTGTCGATGATACTCTGGCTGACCTTGCCGCGTTTCTTCAGATCCTCCTTCGATGTGAAAAGATGCTCGCCCCTGGCACGTACAATTTCCTTTGCCACAGCATCCCCTAAGGCAGGAATACAGTTGAAAGGAGGAAGGAGCTTTCCGTCCACCATCTTGAATTCGGATGCATCCGAGCGGTCAAGATCGATGGGAAGGAATTCCATGCCGCGAAGATACATTTCCGCGGCGACTTCAATGACAGTGGCATTGCCCTTCTCGACGGCTGTCGAATGTTCAAGCGCTGCAATGCGGGCGAGTTCCGCCTTCTGCGATTCAAGCCCCTTCAGGATGACCGGTGCATTGAAAGACCCTTCTGCGCGGATGGTAAAGTACGCCGCATAATAAGCAAGCGGCTGGTACACCTTGAACCATGCGATGCGGAATGCCATCATAACGTAAGCGACAGCATGGGCTCTCGGAAAGAGGTATCCGATCTTCAGGCAGGAATCGATAAACCACTGCGGTACATGGGCAGCATCAAGTTCTGCCTTGTTATTAAAACCGCCCTTTTCAAGCCCCTTGCCCTTACGGACATTTTCCATGACCTTGAATGCAGTCAGGGGTCTTACGCCATGTTCAATCAAATAGTTCATGACGTCGTCTCGGGTGGAAATGGCTTCTTCCAGTTTGACTGTGCCGCTTCGAATCAGATCCTGCGCATTGTTCAGCCATACGTCGGTCCCGTGGGAGAATCCGGAAATTCGTACCAGTTCGGAGAAGTTCTTCGGCCTGGTATCTTCCAGCATGCCGCGGACGAAAGGCGTCCCGTATTCAGGAAGCCCGAGGGCTCCTACGGTAATCCCCTTGTTCCCGATCACGGCTCCAAGCTGCTGCGGCGTAAGGCCCAGTGCTTCAGTGGAGCTGAAGAGAGACAATGTCTTCTTGTCATCAAATGGAATCTTAAGCGGATCGATGCCCGTAATATCCTGGAGCATGCGGATAACCTTAGGATCATCGTGGCCCAGGATATCCAGCTTGAGCATACGGCCCGAGATGGAATGGTAATCGAAATGGGTGGTAATGGTTCCGGGGATGCGGTTTCCTTCTTCATCCTTCAGGTACTTCTTGTTGGCCGCATACTGCAGAGGCGTGAAGTTATGGATGTCCATATCCCTCGGGCAGACCATGATGCCTGCCGGATGCTGGCCCGTCGTCCTCTTGACGCCTGCCACGCCGGCAGAGAGCTTTTCAATGAAGATATCGTTGAAGGTGAGTCCTCTGTTTTCCGCATACTTCTTGACGAAACCGTAGGCTGTCTTGTCCTGGATGCCTGCAATGGTCCCTGCGCGGAAAACATTGTCACGGCCGAAGAGTTCTTCCGTGTACTTATGGGCAACGCCCTGATCATCCCCTGAGGAGAAGTTAAGATCGATATCAGGGACCTTATCACCGTCGAACCCGAGGAAAACGGCAAACGGAATATTATGGCCGTTCTTGTTGAGCGGATGGCCGCATTCCGGGCATGCCTTGTCAGGAAGGTCGAAACCGCCGCCGACGGAGCCGTCGGTATAGAAATGCGTCCAGTGGCAGTTCGGGCAGACATAGTGCGGCGGAAGCGGATTGACTTCCGTAATGCCGGACATGGTAGCAACGAAGGATGAACCGACGGATCCTCGTGAACCTACCAGGTATCCTCTGTCATTGGAATGTTTTACAAGCTTGTGCGCAATGTAGTAGAGGACGCCGTAGCCGTGCTTGATAATAGGCGTCAGTTCCAGTGTCAGGCGCTCCTGCACTTCTTTGGGAAGCGGGTCTCCGTAAATGGCCTTGGCATTGGAATAGCACATTTCCACCAGTTTTTCATCGGCGCCGGAAATTTTCGGGTTGTAAGACTTCCATTCCTCGGCAAGAGGATGGAGGACTTCGCATTCGTCTGCAATCCTTCTCGTATTTTCCACGACGATTTCAAGCGCTTTTTCCTTGGGGAGATAGCTGAATTCATCCAGCATTTCCTGTGTCGTCCTGATGTAGACCGGCGGATGGGATTCAATCTTCCCCGGTTTTTCCCAGTTGGAAAGAAGGATGTCGCGGTTTCTCTGATCCTCGGCAAACATATAATGCGCATCAGACGTAGCGCAGACAGGCCGTCCAGCCTTTTCGCCGATTTCAATGACCTTCCGGTTCAGATCCTGCAGATCCTTTTCCGAATTGACTTCGGCAAACTTGTCGTCATTGATCAGGAATTCATTATTTCCAAGAGGCTGCACTTCCAGATAGTCATAGAACTTCGCCATCTCGATCAGTTCTTCATCACTCTTTCCTGCAAGAACTGCGCGGAAGAATTCGCCCATGACGCAGGCCGAACCGTAAATCAGCCCTTCGTGGAGTTCCTTTAAGATTGGTTTTGGTATCAGAGGACGCTTCCTGTAGAACTTCAGATGGGAAAGCGTGACCATGCGGTAGAGATTTCTAAGGCCCGTGACGTTCTTGGCCAGGATGATGATATGGTTGTACTGCTGCCTGTCCGTATCGGGATCGGCAGGGATATCTTCAATCATGTACCCTTCCATGCCGTAGATGACCTTCTGCTTGTACTTGTCCGCCAGATCCTGGATCTTTGGGAAAGCCTGTATGACGCCGTGGTCTGTAATTGCAACGGCCGGATGATGCCACTTGGCAGCCGTCTTGATGATTTCCTCATTATCGATCAGTCCGTCCAGGCTCATCTTCGTATGGAGATGGAGCTCGACGCGGGGCGTCGGATAATCGTCTTCATGATCGATCTTGATGATTTCTCCTTTTTCCACCTGCTGCAGTTCAAGAACAAGGCCGCCGGAATACTTGTCAAAGCGTACGTTGCC